>Ga0123337_10000939_pt1 | contig 41824 bp, 42 predicted proteins | sample frozenSSSSmetaG_FD_89792 | JGI IMG/M metagenome (GOLD analysis project Ga0123337, IMG submission 89792) | Glacier valley bacterial and archeal communities from Borup Fiord, Nunavut, Canada, to study Microbial Dark Matter (Phase II) -... | ecosystem: Environmental > Aquatic > Freshwater > Ice >... | reverse complement strand
TAATTCGTCTTCTTGATTAGTGAGTTGGGCAAATTGGGCGTATAACGGATGGCTGGGTGTGATAAAGGTTTCTTTGCGGTGGAGTATTGGCGGATTCGCAGAGGTGCTGTAATCACGATGGGTAATATACAGAGTTTTTAAGTCAATATTGATACTAGTGTGTAGGGCGGGATGGGGGTCGGTATCAAATTCTGGATAGAATAGGTAAGATATTTGCTGTTTATCAGTACAGAACTTGACTAAAGTCGCGCCGTCAACTCGACCAATCGTGCGACTGGCGCAGCCTTCGTAAATCCGCAACAATGGGTCGATTTCTTGGAGAGTGCAAACGTGAACATAAAGGGCGCTGCGGGTGTGTTTGCCAATCTTACTTTTTTGACAAGCAGTTTGAGTCACCCCTGGTTTACCTAAGCTGAAAAGCATCCGGTCAGCTACTTCGCAGGCTTCTTGATAACTGCCAAAAAAGGCTTTGATGTCGTGGCGGAGTTCGGGGGCGAGTTTCTGAACTGTCGGGCGTTGATCAAAATGGGTCAAGGCAAGATAAACCAAAATGTCTAAACTGCGACGGTATGCGATCGCATCCCATTCTGCTTCATCAGTTGCTTGTAATATTACTTTATAAGCACGGCTCATCGTGCCAAATTCCACTAGTAATTCCGAAGCAAGGGCAAATTCTCCTTTAACTGGCAATCTCCCGCGCTCGGTAATAAAACTCATCAGTGGTGCTAGCTGCTCTTGATAGTCTTCAAACCGTTTACTAGGAATCCGAATTCCAGGGATTGAGGTACGACTCCGAAAGCGCAAAGCCCGAAATCCTTCTCTTTCTTGCTCACAGCGAAACACAAAATAAATGCCTAAGGCGACAGGTACGGCGTCAGCCTGTAGCACTCCATCAATGTATGTTTTGAGTTCTGCTTGCTCGTAATATTTCTGAAATGTATTGCGTTTGGTAACAATTCCATCACTGTAAGCTACTTGATTGCGGCTGCGATCGTTAATCAAAATTTGAGCGGCGACAATTAAGACTTTGCCAGTAAGTTCCCAAGCATTCACGAGACACTGACTGCGTTCTTCTGGGTCTTCAATTACATTCAGCACATATCCCAAATTAATAATATCAGCCTGGGTAAAAGGTGTGTGAGGTGAGTAATAAGGGTCCCAACCAGAACTCGTGTATCCTAAATTGGTTGTGCGTTCAACATCGCCGCCGTGTCCGCAACCGTAATCAAAAAACGTAGTATCATTTTTTAAGATTGCCCACTCCATAGCCAATCGCACCGGACGAGAAATATCAGTGCGAACTATAGCGGCGCGATGACGCTCAATTTCCAAGGTTTCAAGCATAACACTATGGATACAGCCTTTCTGAGGGTGTGTAAATGCTTCATGCTCATGGAAGCGTAACGCACCGTTTTTTCCAATATGCTTATCTTTTCAATCTTTCAATGCCAATTCAACGAAATCTTCAATCTTCTTAATATTTAAATCACCTGCTAAATAGCCAATTCCTCGATGCAAGTGCAGGCGAAATTGTGTGGCGAGGGTTTCTTTATCAGTACTCATGCCATCATTATGACAACGTTGCTTCAGCGCCATCAGTAATAAATCAGACATTGTTCCGCCAAACACGCGCCAACTCATCTCCACATTACTATCCAAGTTAATTGGTACAGGTGAAGGTGCAGTAGGTTCTGCTAACGATTTACATAACGCCCATCGACACAAGATATTCCATTGGTCAATCTTTGTATTGCGTTTGAGCTTGGTAAGTTGGTCTTTGGCTGTTTGAGATAAGCCAATCCGTTCTAATGGTGGTTCCATCAATGTGTACCTATAGTTGTCTCATCTGGCCAAAAATAACCTGGTTGGATGGTTGTTTGGCGGGTGGATGAATCGTATTTTAAAAGATATTCATGAGCTATAGCGTCGTTAGCGCGGAGTCTTTCTACTTCTGATTTGCCAATCTCTGTGTCCGTAGACAGTAAAATTACTTGATGGCTAGCAGAAGGGAAGTAACGCTCAATCAAGTTACCTCGGTGAGAAGAATCTAATCTACCTAGCGGAGTATCAATCGCTACTGGCAATCTGCGTCCGGAAACTCTTGCTAATCCCCATAAGAAGGCGATCGCTAATAGTTGTTTTTCCCCAGCCGAGAGGCGATGTTTTGGGACAGATTTACCTGCGGAGTCATAAAGTGAAAGACCAAAAGATTTGGTGTCAATCGCCACCCGATGCACCAAATCAGATTTATGTAATAGATAGCGGAAGCACTCTGTGACTTCTACTTCTAATTTATTTAACTTTCTCAAAGTCAAGCGATCGCGAAACAGTTTGAGAGTAGCTTGCACTTTTGCCGATGCGGCAATTATATGCTCTTTATTATTGCGTTCGATATTTTGCTCTGTATACTGTCTTAATTCCTTTTTCAGCTTATCCATCGCCGTATTTAATTCGATCCGGTGCTGAAGTGTCTTTTCCTGTGCAGCCTGAAGTTTAGCTACTTGATTTTGGTCACTCTTAAGTACATCTACCAGTTTTTGATATGCTTCTGGTGATGCGGCTGTCTGCAATTGTCTTTCGAGGCTGATAATTTCCTCTTCTTGAATTTGGAGACTCTTGAGTTGCTGTTGGGCTGCTTTTTTGACTGCTTCTAAATTATTAGTAGTATTAGCTAGTTGCTCCCTGGCTGCATCATCGGCGAATAACCACGGTGTTTCCACTACTTTGTCTGTATATAATGATTCTAAATCTTGATTCAGAAACAATTGAATTTTCTCCAACTGTTCCTCACCCATATTTAGTTGACTCATCAAATTGAGCAAGCGATCGTCTCTTTTGAGTAATACATCTCGTGCTACTTGTGATTGTTGACCAATCGCTTCTTTTTCCGCTTGAATTTTTGCCTGAGTTAGTAATGGCGAAATCAACATTAGGGGTAAAACATCCGCAGCAAGTTCCCGCATTTCCTGACGGATTGACTCAGCAATCGCCGTCTTCTCTTCTTGCTGCTTATCTAACTGGCTGCGTTCTCCGGCAATTTTACCACCTTCAGAAATAAACTTATCAAAAGATGCTTGCTGCTGCTTTTCTGCAAATAATAATTCTTCTTGTAATTCAGCAAGTTGATTTTCATTCGCTTGATATTCTGTTTGCTGCTGTTTCAGCTTGTCCTCGATTTCCTCCAGGTTGGCTAATTCCTTAATATCAGCAATCTCTTTGCGTTTACGATTGACTAAAATTTCTAAATCAACCGTTAATCGATCTGCTAACTCTAATCCTAAAAGTCCGCGAATCGCATCGACAACAAGTGGTGGTGGAGTCTCTTGTTCCGCCAATTCCTTAACTTGTTCACCATCAAAAAGAAACAAATTAGAAATTCCTAGAGGTAGCATATTTTCAATATACTCATCCCAGGTATTAGTTAAGGCTTCATCAGACCAATCAGTGTTATCCTCTAAAATCTCCAGAATGCCTAAACTATCTTTGCCATCTTGAGGATTTTTTTCCCAAGTGCGGACAATTTTATGTCGTGTCGGCTGATCGTCTTTGATATGTTCAAAAGTCAATTCTATCCGAGTTTTATCTGTAGACGGAATATGACTATTAACGCACTGAGACAGAAAATCGCTATAGCTTAAATTACCACGAGTCGAGCATTGAGCACGATGCCCATAAAGAGCCAGACGAATCGCATCCATTAAGGTAGTTTTACCACCACCATTCATCCCACCCAAAAGAATGATCGGACGAGTATCCTCATCATTCCTAGTGTCAAGATTAATGACTTGACGACCACAATAAGGACCAAAGTTTTGTAATATCAGTTCGAGAAATATCATAGTTATATTTTTGCTTCACGCCAAGACGCCTTCGCTGGTGCGTGAAATTATCCTACTCATCTTTTGCCGAAAATTTCCGACTTCCCCAAGTTTCCACATTAACTTGCTTAATCGCATCGCCTAAAGTTAGCTGCTTAACTTTGTCTACATCCCCCTGATCGACAGCTTCTTTCAAATCTCGTTTAAAGTGAGCATTGTCAATCGCTTGTTGTTGCGATCGCGAACTGGTTTGAAAGCACTTCTCCAATGTGTCATATATTCCCACACGGCGAGACATTTTTCGATACTGGCGTTCGGTATCTAGCAGTTTCGCCATTAGTTCTAAGTGCATGTCGTCACCTTCACATATCTCTTCTAGCACATTCCACTCATCACTACCTAGCAGGCTATAGCCAGCAGCAGGACGCGGATCTTGGAAAAATTCACCAGTAACTTCCATATAAATGCGGGGTAAACTATCATCAAACTCGTGTCTTTCCTCTAACCAGATGCGCCTAATTTCACTCATTTCCTCATGGGTTATCAAAGTGATATCGCGCATATTTTCAGGTGCTGTGCGGCGAATTTGTGTTTGAACCGTAAGCAGCTTTCTGAGCCAGTCTTCCCGTGCGTCTTTAACATAAGGACCTGGAATAGGCTCAACGGATATTTCACCCTCTAAATTGCGCTCATACAATTGTACATCTCCGTTTCTACGTCGGAAATCGCGGCGATCACGGGTCTCTTCAGCATCCAATTCTGCACGAAAATCAAGTAGAGGTTGCAACCATTCTTTCTGTTCGTCATTTTGAATCATCGCCGTCAGTGATTTATCCTGACTAACCATCGTGCAAACCCAGCAACCAAAACGAGAGCTACCACAACTAGGAGTTGATGTATCGACAACTAAAGGACATTCATTATCAGCACTCGCACCTTTATATAAAGAAAGTAAGTCTTTATTGCTCTGTCCCCAAGGATTCTCCCCTTGCATTAAGTAAATCCAAACTTCATCATTTCCCCAATCTTCTATAGGGCTATAAACTAGGGAGTTTGGCAAGTTCATATTAGGGCTGAGGTGATCGCGTACCCGCTGGGCTTCGAGTTTATTCATTCTACCAGCGCGTTTTGTGCTTTCGGCTTTGCGAGTACCTAAGACAAGAATAGCTTCACCGCTAGAGCGGATAACATCACGAATAAAACGGTTAGATGGATTAATTTTGAGGCGCTCTGTACACCAGCGAAATTTGCCTCGCGGTGCTGGGTAGCCCTTACCTATCAGACCAACCCAAAATGTCTCCTTAAATTCTGGCTGTAGCAAATGTGGCTCAAATGGTAGTCCTTGCGATTGAGCCGCTAACTTAATATTTTTTAAGGAACTGCGTACCCAAGCAGAAACAATCGGATTCTCTACTAGTGTATCTGTTGTAATGACATGAATTGTTTTAGTCCACTTGCTGGGTGGAAGTGCTGCGATCGCATTCCAGACAAGCTGTAAAGTCGCACTAGAATCTTTACCACCCGAGTAACCCAAACACCAGGGTATTTCATCCAAGCAATATAACTCTTGAATTTCAGTAGTAAGAGCTTGGATATCTTCCCCCAACCCTGATACAGTACGCGCTGGCTGATTTTTAGTTTCTGGCTTTTGTGCTGTAGTCATTTATGCTTACCCTACTGAAATGCAAAGGTTTTTAAAAACTTTGCCATAAATACTCATCTTACAAGACAATTAACTTGTTGAAAGCTAATTATTTTTAAAAACCAGGATGAATACCAGTGCATCTGACCACACTGCTGATATTGCCAGCGAGTATTTAGAACGGGAAATCAGAGATCGACAGGTACTCACTTTACTCTTAGAGAAGCAGCTTGCACACAAAGATCGGATTCTCGTTCAAAAAACTGAGATGGGCGGAAACCAGGCGTATGTCGGTTCAGTTAGCCTAGAATGGTTTGCTGGTCGTGTGCGTTTTGCTTCGTGCTTACCCCTGCTACAGGCAAAGTATAACCCAGCGAGCGATAACATCGAGATTGACGCGAACAGTATTGATGAAATTCAGCAGCGACCTCTTGATTGGTCACGTCAACTACCGCTAGTGCAGTATTTGACAGTTCGGAAAAATCATAAATTCCCTCCCGTTCTTGTGGTGATTAACCAACCGTGGGTAGACGATCCCAACGCTGCGGAGTGGGATAGTGAGGGACGAGCCACCAAATCTACCATTGATTTTACCGCCCTGGATAAAGACGCTAAAGTCGGGGTGCTCAACATTTCGGAAGAGGATGTAACAATTTATGCACTGGACGGTCAGCACCGACTGATGGGGGTGCAAGGGTTGATGGAGTTAATCAAGACTCGCAAAATCCAGCGTTACAAAAAAGATAAAACGCCTGACGGCACTTGTATCACATTATCTGACTTGATAGAGCAGTACCAAGGATCGTCTGCTTATTTGCAAAGCTTACCCACAGAAAAAATTGGAATTGAGTTTATTTCAGCAGTTGCGGCTGGAGAAACCCGCGAACAGGCTAGGCGACGCGTGCGATCAATTTTTATTCATGTCAACTTGATGGCTGCACCGTTGAGTAAAGGTCAGTTAGCACAGCTAAATGAGGATGATGGGTTTTCGATTATTGCTAGAAAAATTGCTGTCACCCATCCGCTGTTGGAACAGAAAGAAAATCGCCAGCCGCGTGTGAATTGGAATAGTGCGACGGTAGCGGCGAAGTCAACAGTTTTGACAACGCTACAAGCTCTCAAAGATATGTCTGAGCGTTATCTGGGGCAAAAATACCCTCACTGGAAACCTTTGGAAAAAGGCTTAATTCCTATGCGACCAGAGGATGACGAACTGGAGGAGGGGATAGAGGAGTTTAATAAACTCTTTACTAGTTTGGCAAAACTCTCCAGTTATAAGTTACTTGAAGATGAGGATACACCTCAATTGCGACGATTCAACTTTGAGAAGGGTGGTGGCGAAGGAAATATGCTATTTCGTCCTGTCGGTCAAATGGCATTAGCTCAAGCTTTAGGAATCTTAGTATTTAAGAAAGGGTTCTCGTTGGAAGCTCTTTTTAAGAAGTTGCGGAAGTTTGACCAATCGGGCGGATTTAGTGGCATGGAGTATCCGCAGTCTCTTTGGTATGGTATTTTGTATGATCCAAATAGAAAGCGGGTGTTAGTTGCTGGACGGGATTTGGCAGCGAGGTTACTGATTTACATCTTGGGTGGAATTAAAGATCAGATGGATCGCGCCGAACTTCGCAAGGATTTAGCTAAAGCAAGAACAATAGAGAAACAAACAATGGGTTTTGATGGCAAGTATATTGAACCCAAGGAAGTAGGACTACCATCTGTGCTGTGATTGTTGACCGTTACTTGCTCTCATAACATCAGCGTATGTGGTTTTCACTGAGTCCAAAATAAATCTTGGTAGCATATTATGCTATATTAAATCTACCAAATTTGTCTAGGTTTTTGTATGGCTCAAATAAATGAGGATACTATTGACACCTCCCCACCTGAACCAACCCAACGTATTGAGTCTCTACTTGAGCCATATTTTTCAAAGTATCACCGAGAGCGCTGCTATCCTGGGCTAATTTTTCAACAGGGGAAGCGAAAAATGCTGCAAATTAACGTTCCGGCTGCTGACTTACCTGTTCTTCTTCAAGCCAAACCCTCCGCTGGTAACGATCCTGATTCAGGAAAGAATCGCCCAGAAGTAAAAGGTCATGCTGACGAAATTAAAGAATATATTGTAGAGCGTGCCCAAAAAGAAAAACCCTGGATTGTGGGAACACTTACTGCCAATGTAGCGCCAGAAAAGATAAACATTATTGAATTGGGTAGGGGTATTTGTATAGCCGTGATTCCTCGTGGAGTTAAGTTAGACATTACTGATGGGCAACACCGTAAAACAGCAATTCATGAATTGATCGAAAGCAGTCAAAGTGAGTTAATTGGTAACGACGATTTTCCGATTACTCTGGTTTTAGAAGGTGACTTTCATCAATGCCAAACAGATTTCCGTGACATGGCTCAAACCAGACAACTGGATAAATCGTTGTTATTATCATTTGGAGAGTTTGAAGGTAGAGTTGGCATTATAAAAAACTTGATACAGCAAGTGCCAATGTTCAATGGTAAGACTGAGAAAATTAAATCAAGTCCATCAACAAAACAAAGATTAATTTACACAACTAATTATTTAGCAAGATTTGTAAGTTGTATTTTTACTGATACCCCAAGTGATACTCTACAGGATTATGATGTTGCGGAAATATCTGAATCTCTAGCTAATTGTCTAAATAAATTTTTCTCTCAATGCAGTAATACACAGTATTTGTTTGATAAGAGTATGGACAAATTAACAATTGATGATGTGAGTGCATTCAAAGAAGACTGTTTACTAGGTGTAAGTGCAGGACTAGAAATTCTGGGACGCTTGCTGTACTGCACTTATGCACCAGACACTAATTATTTCAATGACACGAAAGTTTCAGATTTAGCACAAATAGATTGGTCAAGAGAAAACTCACTTTGGAGAGATAACGTAATTAGGGTAGATCCGAAACCGAAAAAGTCAGATAAGCCTTATAAATTATCTACTGGTAGCAATGCTGTAAATGATGCAGTTAGGATGGCAAAAACAAAACTTGGATGGATCTAAGTCTTTTTTTGAGCAAAACTTAAATCAATACAGGGATTTATTTAGCTCAAAATTTTTGAATGCATAAAATTCTTCTCACTTTTACCCCATGCACTTGCTTGCCCTTAGTAGGTGAGAGTTTTAGTAAGTTGCAATATATGATCATACTGTGTCAAATTTGACAAATTATATGACTGAGACTAACAATAATCATACAAATAGCTCCCAACCTCATCGAGATCAGCAATTTGATTCTTTGCTTGCTACATATTTATCCAAGTATCATGCTGACAGGTGTTATGTAGGGCTAGTTTTTAATCAGGGACAGCGTACTTTACTGCAATTCAATGTTCCTGCATCTGACTTAGCTAATCTTCTGCAAACTAAACCAGCTACTTCTAATAATCCTGAATCAGGAAAGGATCGCCCCGAAATAAAAGGTCATGCTGATGAAATTAAAGAATATATTGTTGAACGCGCCAGTAAAAAAGAACATTGGACTATTGGAACAATAACTGCAAATGTAGCACCAGAATTAATTACATTAATCGAATTAGGCAAAACTTTTTGTCTGATAGTTATTCCTAAAGGAGTTAAATTAGATCTTACTGACGGTCAGCATCGAAAAAAAGCGATTCAAGAACTAATCGAAAGTGAAAAGGGTGAGCTAATTAGAGATGATTATTTTCCCATTAATCTAATTTTAGAGAATGACCTTCGTCAGTGCCAAATAGATTTCAGGGATTTGGCGCAAGCAAAAGCAGTAGATAAATCATTACTATTATCATTTAGTGAATCTTCTGGAAGAGTTGGCATCACTAAAAAATTGATAGAACAAGTACGTATGTTTAAAGGCAAGACTGATAAAATTCAAAAAGCTCCTAATAAGAAAAGCAAACTAATTTACACAATTAATTATATAGCTACAACTGTAAGCTGTGCTTTTGCTGATAATCGAAATGCTCAGCTTGAGAATCTTGATATCAAGGAGTCATCTGAAGCTTTAGCTAATTGTTTAAATCAGTTTTTTTCAGAATGCTTACAAACACAAAAGATTGCTCATACAAACACCGAGAATTTGACAGTTGATGAAGTAATCACTTTTAGACAAGAATGCTTATTAGGCGTAAGTATAGGGATAGAAGTTTTAGGACGACTACTTTATTGCACTTATGACCAAAAAAATAATTATTTTAATGCATCCCAAGTTTCGCAACTTGCACAAATAGATTGGTCTAGAGACAATAAGCTTTGGCAAGACAATGTAGTTAGGATAGACAATACAAACAAAAACTCTGATAGAACTTACATGACATTTGGAGCATCTGCTGTAGCGGATGCAGTCAAAATTGTAAAAATTAGACTAGGATGGATATGATAAATTCGTGGCTATTAAAAAATAATTCACTCAGAGAATTTGCTCAATTATAATTTATCACCTTGCCTCTATTATTTAAGTATTATATTATATTTAAATAGACAATAGTCAAACATAGTAATATTATGATTGTGGACAATACTAATCCTGGCGAGAAACTATACAGTTTTTTAAAACAGCTTTTTCCAGAAAAACATGAAAGTTTAGATTCTGATAATTTGTATTGTTTTATATCTAGAATGGATGATTGCTTGATCGCTGATGGTGAATTTATTAAGATAGTTTATAATAGTAGTATTAATTACATATTAAGAAGGTTAGTAAATACTGCTGAGTACTTAAAAAGGAAATATGAAACAGACGAGTTTCCAGCAGGAAAATTTGTTGAAGAACTAAGAAAGTTTATTAAGCAGGAAACTCGTATTCCTGACAACGAATCTGAAAAAATAATAGTTTTATTGCAGGCTTGTATTCAATCCAAAGGAAAAGAACTCAAGACATCTCGAAAAAAACGTCTTATTAAAGAATATAAATCAAAAAGTCAACTACGTTGCTATATTTGTGGAAAAGACTTAAATGAAGAAGAAGTAAAAATTGAGCATATGTGGCCAAAAACAATGGGAGGTGCGACAGAAGAATTTAATCTTAAAATATCTTGTTCTGATTGTAATGACAAGAAAAAAGACTATATTAATTCAAGCGACTTTCATTATGAGCAAATATGTTTAGTAACTGATAAGGAAGATAAAAGTTTTTCTAATGAGATGAAGAAAGAATACAGAATAGCTCTATGGGCAAAAAGTGATTATAGTTGTATGAGGTGTGGAAAACCAGCTTCAATTGTAGGTAAATTAAATTTTGGTCGCATTAATCTAGAAGATAGCTGACATTTTCTGAATATTGAATCTTATTGTGATGCACATACCCCAGAATAAACTTTTAATTATAACAATAAAAGGCTTTTATGGAACATAGGACTTACTTTGGTTGCCGTGTAAGACAACGTAAAGATAGCGAAACTACCACTTTCTTTGTATTTTACACTCGTGTAAAAGATGTTATGCAGTGGGCTAGAGTTCGACGAACGCAGGATTCTGCTGATGGGTCTCAACGCTTGTTAAGAGAAACTAGACGCAAGGCAATCACTAGATTTGTAAAATATGGAGCGAAAAATACTATTCCTAATAGTATTGTTTTAGCGTTTGAGCCTGGAAAAGCACATTTTTTATCTTTAGAAGAAACATTAAATGGTTGTATGCTTGAAGTAGAAACTCACAATAAGTGTGAGCAAAACTTGGAGTGGGGAACACTTGAATTTTCATTTGATAATTCTCAAGAAGATCATTGTGCATATGTTGTAGATGGACAACATCGTCTATATGGACTGGCAGATTTTGATTCAGAAGATTTACCAGTACTAGTTGTTAGCTTGGTAGATGCGACTGTAGAAGAACAGGCATTTCAGTTCATCGTAATAAATAATAAAGCTGTAAAAGTTTCAACAAATAATGTTAAAGCTATAATCGCAAATTTAAATGAGGAAGAACTACAAAACCGCCTTTTAAAAGCAGGAGTGAAATACGGAAATACATCGCCAACACTTAGAGATATTAACGATTTAGAAACAAGCCCATTTCAATATCTACTTGATTGGCCATATAATAAAGGGCAAAAATTAGTTCCAATTGCGGCAATCGAACAAGCAATAAAATATTTAAAGATTATGTTCACCTTTTTGGAGGATGATGAAGATTCTCTAGTAGCAATTTTTTGTGCTATGTGGCGAGTTATAAAAAATAATTATGCAGAGTTGTGGGGTAAAGAAAATACATTTATGAAAAAAGTAAATATTAACGCATTAAATGAATTTATTGCTGAAAGATTAAAGTTTGCATGGGAATTAAGTATGATAGATATTTTTAATTTGGAACAGTTGGAAACTCAAGTATTAAACATTGTAAAGTTACTTCCTCAAGATTTTTGGGAAACAGAATGGTCTATTAAACTTCAAGATAGTGCTAATGTAAGAAAGCTCATAAAAGATGATTTGTCAAGTTTAGCAGATAATTGCAGGCTCAGAAGACCTTGGAGTCAAGATTTACAGTTGCCTACAGTAAATGATGATTCATTTAATGATTCTACAGATTAGTTTAAAAAAATCTTTTGATATAAAATATTCATTTTGCAGATTTTACTTATCACCCATTGCGATAGTATCTCACTTTGTTACAAGGTACGTAACCTACATAAATTTTTTGTGATGTATTTCTATAATGTGTGCTTGCACCGCTCACCTCAAGTTCTCTCTGAAGCTGGAATTTCATTCACCATCTCTAAAATCTGATTGTATAGGGCTGACGATACTCTAAACTCTGACGTATCAATGAGGGCATCTATCAATGGCTTGACAGTAACAATTAAATTTTGGCGTTTAGCCTCAACCAAAATACCCAGCAATCCAGTAATCCTTAACCCCAAGCGATCAGCTTCAGATCTACCACGACGTTCATCAATCAACAGTAAATCTGCACCGAGTTCTAAAGCAAGAGCAATCGCTTCAGACTCTCCAGGATCTAACTTGACCTCGCCCCGAAGACGTTCAATCACACCACGATTCACGGCTTGCCTAACTTCAAGCCAGACAGCAGTTTGAACTTCAAAAGTTCCTGGAACGGGAGGGTCAACATCTACGAGTTCACGATACACTGCTTCAGGAATGGTGACTTGATTGTAAAGTTGAGGCAGAAGGTGCAAGTGTTGAATCGCTGCCAAATTTGTGAGCGCTGATGTATCGCTGATAACAATCAAAGTCGTCCTAACTCCCTCAAGTTTTTCAAGTCAAGCTCAAAGTCTTTAACGTCGTAGGAATAGAGTGGAATGTTTCGCTGCTTTAGAAGTTGGCGAAAAGCATTGAGTTGCATATCCGCTAATTGACTAGCATAGCCTGATGTTAATCGACCTGTTTGGAACAAATATAATGCAATTTCTTGGCGAAACTCACTTGGAGTAAGTTGGGATGCTTGTAAAATTTCGTCTGAGATTATAACACTCATAGCCGGTTTCCCTCAACAACTATACTCTCAGAGTAGCCCAAAAAATCTAGATAGTAACAGATAACCTTTGTTTACTGACTCACAGATCACATATAACCTAGGAAGTCTGACACTCTAGAGTACACACAATTTTGCTGGTTTGCTAATTCTAGACTTTAAGGATTTTATCACTTGAACCAGAGATAGCATATTTGCCTTCTCATGTAAGGGCGATCGCTACTCCTCCGGTAATATATAAATTGTTGTAAACACTGTCTATCCTAGTTTTTAGCACCATTTAAACAAACAAATCATCCACTAACATCGACCATCCTGGAACAGCGGGTTCAGCATCAGCCACCTCACCACGGTGATAAACTTGCGGCTGTTGAGGATTGCTTGCGCGATAAACTCTAATAACTTCCGCCTGCAATACATCCACATCCCACACTACCAACGTCCCAGCCGCAAAGTAATCTTGACGCTTCGTAGCCATTTTCTCCTCTGCTGCATCACCATAATCGTTTTCGCTTCTAACCTCAGCCGCAAAAACAGGCGCACCATCTAGGAACTTCCCACCAGTTGGCTTTCCAATATAAAATGCAGCATCAGGACTTAAAGAACGGCGGTTAGGGAGATTGACGATAAAACCAACATTATCAGGCAAAGCATATCCGCTTTTTGTCCGGCGTTCATAATCACGTAAACTGGCGTAAATTTCACCACCAGCACGTCCTGGTAAAAAACCTGTCGCCGCCATAAGTACTAATTGTCCATTCACAATTTCCGCTTTACCATCTTCAGGTACACGGTATAAGTCTTCAATTGTTGCTTCATTTAGACTCATAAATAACCTTGTCTTGTGTGCAAAGCTTGTGAGCATTCTGGGATCGTCTCTCCAGTATATGTAAAAAGAGCGTAAAGTATGTTCCAGTTATAGATAGAGCGATCGGCGTGGGACTGTGTAACGTAGATTTGGACGCACATTTTGTGCAGTAGAGATGCATGAAATGGATTTTGGTGCGCCCCTATGCATCTTGTGAAATTCTAGATATGTCCAGAGGACGGATTAACTGCTAAGGTGGAATTGTAGGCATATTGCTAAGACTTAGGTATAGCTATGACTTTAAAAGAGATGGAAAAACAACTGCTAGCATTAACAAACGTTGAAAAGGCTCTGGCGATACAGATATTAGTTCAAAGTTTAACTAATGTTTGGCAGGGGATTGAAAAAACGACTGGTGTATGTGGCGGTGACGCATGTATTGTAAATACTCGTATTCCCGTTTGGTCGTTAGTAAGTGACCGCCATCTGGGTAGGAGCGATGCTGAGATATTAAAAGCTTTTCCTAGTCTTAGTGCTCTTGATTTAGTAAATGCTTGGGCTTATGCGAATGCTCATGCAGAGGAGATTGAACAAGCAATCAGAGAAAACAATGAAATAATGCTAGGAAATTAGGATATTTGAAATTGGCGTGTATTTATTTACCAAGCACAGGAAAAACCACTTCCATACCCTCGAACCGCTAATATTTCCTTTCAATTTGTATAATCCTTGACTCGACATCAAGCGACGCCTGAGACAGCGGGTTCAGCATCAGCCAACTCACCACGGCGATAGACTTGCGGTTGTTGAAGATTGTTAGCACGACAAATGACAACTTCCGCTTGTAATACATTGACATCCCACACTGCCAACGTCCCAGCAGCAAAGTAATCTTGGCACTTCGTAGCCATTTTCTCCTCTGCATCCATAAGTACTAGTTGTCCATTCACAATTTCCGCTTTACCATTTTCCGGTACACGGTATAAGTCTTCAATTATTGCTTCTTTTAGACTCATAAATAACCTTGTCTTGTGTGCAAAGCTTGTGAGCATTCTGGGATTGTCTCTCCAGTATATGTAAAAATTTGTAAAGTACGTTCAAGTTCTCGATTGAGCGATCGCTACTCCTGCCAAAATATATAAATTTTTGTAAAAACTGGCTATCCAAATTATTAGCAGCATTTTAACAAATCATCCACTAACATTCGCTCCAGTAGGCTTTCCAGTATAAAATGCAGCATCAGCACTTAAAGAACAGCGATTAGGTAAATTGACCAAAAACCCAACTTTGTCAAAAGCATATCGGTACTTTGTCAGGCGTTATTAGTTTTCCATTCATAATCTCTGCTTTATAACTTTCAGGTAAGCGTTATAAATATTCAATCGTTGCCTCAGTTTTTATATTCATAAAATACCTAATCTTAATTCCGTAGAGTCTTAATCTTAGAATATTAAATTTGGCTCTCAGTGTTCTAACAAGGACTTGCTTTTAGTATAGTTTAGTAACTTTAATCTTTATCTGTGGTTTTTACTGATTTCAAAATATACAATCGTAGTCTACCATGTTGAATAATATTTCTCTAGTCAGAGACAATCTTTACAGAGATTTATTCCATCATTTACTATCAGGCGTAATTTACCAAAAATGTTAATATTTTCAAATAACGAAGACAAAGCAAATTTTAATAAACCCCTTTATGGTTTAACAGGAACTTACACATTATCAGAAGGTATCGCACTCCCCTATTTTCTGTCATTAGTTGAAATTGACCGTGCCATCAATGAACTGAAAATTGCTGAACAGATTTCACCCTCGTTAGATACCAAATGGTCACTAAAAGAACTGTTTCAGCGAGAAATTGATGAGAAGAGAGTAGAAGACGATATTGTTAAGGGCTATCTTCTCGACCCCAAAAAACTGAAATTTTTTAACGCCATTACCATTGTACTTATGCCCAAGGGAGTTGATGGCAAAATCCAGGATAATTTTGATGATACAGTCGGTAATCCTCCGCCGATTCCTTGGGATGCGAGCGATCTTGATGATGCACAATGGAACAACTCACGAGCCACTACAGCTAACTTTGGTGGTGTCCAGTTTGTTTCTGTCGAATCGCAAGCGCGACTGCGTTGGGATGAAGAACGAGTGCTAGCAGTAGCTGTAGACGGGCAACATCGCTTGTGGGCACTGCGGACTTTTCGTGAAAATCAAAAGTTTCGCGGTGGGACTCTTCGTCCGCTTGAGAAACAAACCAAAATTCCTATCCTTTTTGTTTTGCTACATCCCAGTACTGGCTTCCAAAACGATCAAAGTGAAGCCGACTACTCCATTCGCGGAATTGCGCGTGAGTTATTCACTGATTTAAACAAAAATGCCAAGACTGTAGATAAGGCTAGAGAACTTATCCTTGATGACAAAAGTATTAACGCCCAGTGTGTCAGGACGCTGGTAACGGAGAGAACAAGTGAAGATGCCCAAGATCGACTTCCTCTGTCTCTAGTGCGCTGGCAAGATGACTTAAACCGATTTGATACTTCCTACTACCTAAATTCCTTAGTCCATCTCGACCTCTTAGTTTCAGCAACTTTGGATCTCAAACCACCACGCGATCCGATGGAAAAAAAGCAGGTAATGGATTTTATTAAAAGCATTGACTCTACACTTGGCATTAACCAACACGAACTTGAGTATAAAGGGCGCTCTTTATCCAGATATTATGAAGAAGATTACTGTGATAACGATGGAGAACCTGATACACCTTTTGCTCGTTTACCTGAAAATTACTTAGAAGCAGCAACAGAAGGATTCAAAGTAAATTTTCGTCCTTGGCTGATAAAAATTTTATTAGACTTTAAACCATATAGCAATTTGCTCAAGTATGCCCGCGATTGTAATTTGATAGAAGGTACTTTCGGCAGATATCAAGCACAAACGAGCAAGCATAAAGGAACTATTCGAGAGCAGGAAATTATCAGGGATAGTGATTGGAACAACCGAGAAATCCTCAGTCCCCAAGCAGCGATCGCGAGCATGAAAGATAATCAATGGGCTTTCAAAGCCATCTTTCAAAAAGCAATGGTGCGCTTGGGAAAAATGGTTGAGTTTCAATTTCGAGGACAAAATAGTAACTTGGGTAACATCGATGATGTTTTAAAATTTCTAGATCGCCTTTATGACAAAGGCATTCTTAAAGTAGATGTTCTTTTACCAGGACATACTTATCGTTTATGGACATTTGTTTCTCTTAACCCTGTCAATGAAACAATTAAAGTTGCTAAATCAGTAGAAGATAGAATTTTTTCTTTATTGTGCCTGTGGTATTTTGGAGAGCGTAAAATTGAGATTGATACGGCTAATGGCAATCCTATCCTATCTAAACGCAAGTTGCTAAAGTTTTTTGGTGCAGATACCAATAAAGTTCAATGGTATGGTTGTAGTGATGCTTACAACATCTTGTACAGAGGTTTTGATACTAATGCCTTTTACGGCAAAGATTATGAGAAAATGACTGATGTGAACAAAAAAGAAATGGTTCGCGATCGCTTCTCGGCTGTACTTGCAGCTGCTTTACCTGAATTAAGCAATCATCCTGCTGATGAACCTGAAGCAGATGACCTGAGTGAAGAAGATTAAACCGGCATCGACCGTAGCATAACAGCATACTCCGGGATTGCGGAATCATTTCTTGAATCTGTCTGTTATGGAAACTTTCCGCAACTTCCTGACCAGCAACGAAGGAGCGATCGCGTGGATTCCCAAACTCCGAGAACTAAATTCAGCCAGCATTTTACCCACTGCTACCGAAATTTGTGCTTTTACTACCTTTCTATCTCTGATTCTGCCTCTACTTGTAATTAGTCAGTGTCTATGATATTTTGTCACTACTTAGTGACTTGTACGGTCATCAGAATCTAATAAATTTTTGCTCTTAACTCAGGGACAAAATATGAAAAAGGTGCTCTGTGACTTTGAGATTTACCCCTATCACATCGACTTCATTGGACACGTCAGTAATATTGTTTACATTCAATGGATGGAAATGGCTAGGTGTAAACTTCTAGAAGAAATAGGTTTACCCGTTCATCAAATTGCTGAACAAGGATTTGTCCCTGTCCTCGTTCATACGGAAATTGACTACAAACAACCGCTCTATCTTGGTGAAACAGCACATATCAAAATGTGGATCACCGAGTTAAAAAACGTATCGGCTGTGATGAAGTTCTGCTTTTACAAAGAGGGTTCTCTCGTCGCAGAAGGATATCAAAAAGGCTTATTTATAGATAGAGTAACCCTACGTCCCAAAAAGCTGACACCTGAACAACGCGACCTTTTTAACCCTTACCTTGACGCTGAGGCGCATGTTAAATCATTACTTAAGTAACTCTACCAATGTGAACCTTGATACTTCTTCTGACCAATACTGAGGAAGGGTCTGTAGGGTTTACCAGGGATTATCTTCCTGTAAACCCCCAATGCAGTTGTAATCAGGCTTCCAGTGCTACAGTGGCGCGATGGAAATTTGCGACTTTGAATTGGCAAAATGGCAACTAAGTTCCATCATAAGTCATTTATAATCTAGTAACGCTCGCTGTAGAACTTAGCAAAGCAACGATTTGAGATGACTCAGAATCCTTTTGACCAACTATCGAAACAATTTCTAGAAGAACTTTTATCTCCAGTCGGCACTGTTCAACGCACTTTGGAAGTACCAGGAGAACCCAAATTTGTCGATATTTGGTTCACACCCAATGCAGAGGCTACAGCACCGGATTTAGGTTTACTAAGTAGAATTGCCGAAACTGCTTGTTTACTCGAACCATTTCGCAACCCACCCACTCGCAGCGAAGTGCGGACATGCTTACTTAAGTTATTTTGGGTGCAAGAAGATTTTCGACGGAAGAATCAGCAAGAAAATCGCTCCATAAAAGAAGATGATTTGCCAAGATTGTGGATTTTAGCCACATCAGTATCAAAACCTCTGCTTCAAGATTGTGGCGCGACTTTAAAAGCAGATTGGATGCCTGGGGTATATTTTCTTCCAGAAATATTTAAAGCAGCGATTATCGCGATTGACGAACTACCTGTCACACGAGAAACTTTAGAATTACGTGTCTTAGGGCGCGGTGAAACCCAAAAACAAGCGATCGCCGAAATCAGAGCAATGCCTACAGACGATCCACAACGTAATCAGATTTTACGCATTTTGGCGAACTGGAAAGTTACTATTGAGTTAAGCGAAGTTTCAGATGTAGATGCTCGGGAGGAATTAATGACGTTTTCACAAGCATTTTTGGAATGGGAGCAAGCAACCGAACAGCGTGGTGTGCAGCAAGGTATACAGCAAGGTGTTCAAGAAGGTAAAGCAAAACTTGTCATCGCGTTATTAAATGCTCGACTGGGTACTGTTGAGCCGCCGATCGCTTCTCAAATCCAAAGGTTATCATCGACACAATTAGATACATTGGCAATAGAACTATTAAATTTCACAACCCTGACCAATTTAGAACGTTGGCTGGTACAGCGAGAATAATTAGTAATAATTATCTTACCTATGATCCCGGCAAGAATTTACTTAAATCAAATTCCTCTGCTGGCTGCGCTGTTTTCGTGCGTTCGTAACTTAGAAGCAATAAAATCCGCTCAGAGTAATCGACTGCACCAACTAACTCGCCTCTAAGGATTTCCAATCCCCCATTAGCGTATTCTTCAAAAATGCGTTGTCGCTCACTTTCCGATTTTTCCTCAGTCGTCGCCAGGATATTAAGGTCTTTGGTTTCCGTAACTCCCAGTAACTTAATAATTAAATCGTAGCCTCTAGAAATAAAGATATCCAACCCAATTGGCGCTGGTTCCCGCTTAGAAATTTCTCCTAAAGGCACACGCTTCTTATACTTTGCACCCAAAGCCGCCGCAAAAACGATCGCATCAGCATAAGTCTGAAAAGGACCTGTTGCACCATCGGCTGTAGTTAAAGCTTTCACCAAATCCGCTTTATCTTTATCAACTCTGATTCTGCCAGTTTCTGCCATTATTCTAATATTAGTAATTTATTCATAACTTAACACGAAAAATATCTTACACTTGTTGATGCAGCTTCTAATTGACCGATAGTTAAAGCTAATCCCAATCCAAATATAATTGAAAATATTAGCAACCTCATCAGCGATTTCTTATCTATCCTATTTGCTTGCTGACCTCTTCGAGTCCGGTCATTCTTACTCAAGGTCTGTAACAGTTTGAGATTGAGTAACCATAAAGGAACAAAAATCACACCAATAGAAATAGCCGCCGTAGCAAAATCTAAAGCTGTAGTTCCTGCTGCTGTAGTTTTATTGTTGAGAAGAGCAAAGTTCAAAACTACTGTGAAAATATAAAGTAGGATTGCAAAACCTGGATTCTTGAGAATTAAATTGACTTTGTAATAATTTTTTACTGGCATTAATGAGTAAAAAATCAGAAACAAAATCAGAAATGGGAACAAAAAGTAAAGTGAGTACTTAATAGCATAATAATCCCAGTGATAGCTAAATCTCAAAAAGCGGAGGTTATTGTCAAATTTCAACCCCTCACTAGCTACTTTCGCGCAAAGCTGCTGTTTATCAGGAAAATAAGATATATCTTTTGTCTTCTCATTAAATAAGAAAAAACCTTGCTTAGCTTTGCCAATCACAGAACGATCGTAAAATCCGTATTCTGCTACCTGAGTAACATAGACATCAATATTAGCATCAGATTTCTCGTAAATCGCTATACCCGTATCTCCAGGTAAAGTATGATGATTCCCGATTTTATTACCTCCAGGAGTAACAATATCCCATTCACCACCTGCATCCGCCAGACTAGAAGATTGAAAGCAGATGAGAATAGCGAAGATGAGCAGGAAATATTTCAAGAACTTCATTCGTCACCAGATAGTAAGCGATCAACGCAAGCGAGTAGCGTTCAAGAGCCACTCGCACACTTTGAAAATTAATTGTAATCCCAAAGTGTCCACTTGATCTAGACGTAAAGAGGGATATATATTACTAGCGCGGCACTTCCATAATCTCAGTATATTCAAACTCGTTCGGACTTTGCCTAATTAAAGGATAGTTTTCGCCACCCAACTCAATTGCATCCTGCTGACAATCCGGTTTAGAAGAATAATAAGTCATCACATATTCCCGACCCACTCTAGCCGCCATTTCTGCTTCTACTTCACCGCGCCACTGCGTCTTAGACGCCAAAACAACTAATTGATTGGCTAACCTCGGAATTGTCTTGGCAATTTGCCGTCGCGAAATTTCATCTAAACTGCCAAATGCCGAATCCATCACAATGGGGAAAGTGCTGCTATCTGGCATCATCAACATTTTTCGCACACTCCATTCCCGCACTCTGTCAATAATGCTACTAATAAAACATAAGCTCAAAATCTGATTCTCACCAGTTGACGCCGCAACCGTCATCTCAAAACCAGAAGTATTTTCTACCAGAATCAACTCATACTTATCCGTAATTTTAGGGATATATGGTGTCACAGATATTTCACTAAATATCTCTTGTACCCGCTTTTCCAGTTGGTGACGAAATTGGTCTTCTTGGCGGTTCTTAACTTCCATCAAGCGCTCAATTGCATCTTGAGTTGCCACAATCCGTCTTTGAGCTAAGACTTGCCTTGCCTCATTCATTTCCTGCTTGGCAACCTGCTTACTCAAACTTTCGATTTCACGCTTAAAATTAGTAATTTGCTGCTGATTAGCTCCTTGCTCTAAAGTCAAATCTCTAATTTTCTGCTCAATCTCATCCAAACGTTTTTGTAAATTGCGAATTTCTTCACTTGGGTCTTTTCGTAATCGTTCCTGAATATTACCTAACTCATTTTCCACTTGAGAAATGGTTTGTCTTAACTGCTGAATCCGCGCTTGCTCTCGGTCAACATCCTCCCAAAAAGCCACCGCCTGTTGCTCAATTATATCCACCTGCGCTCCCATGCGAATCGCCGTTTCCTCAACTGCAGAAGAAGCGGCTTTAGTCAACCAAAGATTGACACTTTTGTGAGAGCGACTACCTACATGTAAATCAGTACCACAAAGACAACGCCCTTTTTGGATTAAATGATCTAAAAACTCTCGCGACACACCACTAGTCAACTTACCACCCTGCTTCAATTCAGCGGTAAATTCGGCAAATTCTGCTGTTTTCTCGGAAAGTAACAACGTATAACCTTTACTAGAAATAGCTTTTTTCAGCGCTTCTTTAGTTTGCTTCAGACTATCTTGATTTAAGGCTCTTTGATTTTCTAACTCCAGCAATCTGTCTTGTAATTCCTTCGCCGCACTCAGTTCGCGTAAGCAATTACTCGTTTCTTGCTTCAAAGTTTGCTGACACTCCAACTCCTGCTCAATCTCAGAGAGACGTTGAGTTAGACGATCGCTCTCTTTTTGAATTTTACCCTGCTGCTTCAACAAATCTTGAGTTTCCGAGTCACCAATTGCCTTTAACTCGCTTTCCAGACTTTTTTTCGCTTCACCTAGATGCTTAATGGAACGATTAATCACCTCCACACCCAAAAGCATCTTAGTCGCTTCCGCAATTTCCGCCTTCTTATCAGAACGCACAATCTGCTCAATCCGTTCGCCATCAAAAAAGAAATACTGATGCAGACTACTAGGTAAAATTTGATTAATTACATCCTCTGGCTGCTGCGGCGGCAAATACCATTGTCCATCATCCCCAGCCACCTGCATAAACAACTTTGTCTTCCCTGCCTCAAAACTACCAGAACGCTTATACACCCGACTAGAACGCCTCACCCGGTAGCGCTTACCATCATGTTCCCACGCTACTTCCACCCAGCATTCAACAGCTTGACCGATATCAGCCTCCGCGATCGCTCGCTTATTCACCAGCTGCTCAACTGCTGCAAAAGCCGCACTAAACCTCTCATAGAGCACCCAAGTAAAAGCATTCAGTAAACTAGTTTTACCTGCACCATTGCTACCATGAATAATTGTTGTATTGCGAACATCTCCTCCCGCCAACAATATTTCTGGAGTCTTGCCATAAAAAGAGCGAAAATTGCAAATCTTAATGGAAGTCAGCTTCATATTACAACTTCTTTAACAATTGCTAAAATATCATCATTAATATGGCTCATACTTTTCTTATCTAGCCGGTTTTTTTCCAATTGCCAAACTCGCTCAATAATCAGCTTTACCTCTGGGGTAGCGCTGTTGATTGGCTCTTGCACATCGTCAATATTAGATTCCATATTCAGAGATTTTTCGTATGCTTAATTTTAAGCATTGAGAATGGGGAATTCGCATCCGTGAGGATACTAGTTGTATGAGGTTAAAATGCTTATTTGATACAATTTCTGAAACGCGGAGAGCGCGGAGGTAGCGCGGAGTAGCGCGGAGGACTCTGCGTTCCTCTGCGTTTCCTCGGCGTCCCTCCGCGTTTCAAAGTTCCATCAAGTCGTATCGTTGCTGTAAGTTGAGAAATTGCATCCTCGCTTCTCCAGCGTTATCTGCTAAATCGGCAAATTCGGCAAATCTTCGCAGTTCTTTTCGGAGTAAGTTGCGTTCTACTTCTAGGGTTTCTCGATCTAGTTCTGGTGGGAGGACTATCATGTCGAAGATTGTGGCGCGGTCTTTTCCGGGGTGAGGTCGTAGGACTCTTCCTCGGCGTTGAATGAATTGGCGTGGGTTACCGGAACTTGAGAGGATTACGGCTGTTTGTAGGGCGGGGATGTCTACGCCTTCGTCTAAACAGCGGATGGCGACTAATCCTTGGAGTTCTCCGGTTTCAAATTGTTGGCGCAATATTTCTCTTTGTTCTAGTGGTGTTTGGGCTGTATAGGTGCTGACTCGGTAGCCGAGTTCACTGCCAAGAATTTTGGCGACGGCTTTGACTTGGCGGAGTGATAATTTTCCTAGTTCTTGTGTTCCATCACTACAATAAAATAATGTGTGGCTAGTGTCTTGCCGATTTGCCATTAAGTTACGTAAAGATTTTAATTTGTTTTCGGCGGCACCTATTAAGCGAGCACGTTGCATTAATAATGGTTTGAGGTCTTCGTTGTTTTCCCAGTTGCTGTTGTCCCGTTGTCGAAATAGTAGCGCTCGTCCGATTCTTTTGGTTAATTTTAGGTAGGCTATGCTTTCGGCTTCGGTTAAGTCTACTAAAATTGGATAGTAGAGGTAGTGTACTAGCGCACCTTGGGCGATCGCGTCTTTGAGGGTAAATTCTGGTTGGAGTACTGGTCCAAAGTAATCGTATAAGGATTGGGTTCCGTCTTCGTCGAAGTATCTTTCTGGGGTTGCTGAGAGTGCTAAGCGCAATCCGACTGCTCGTGGTAGGCTTTCTTCTAGTTTGGGTGAGCCTAAGTTATGGGCTTCATCGCCAATAATTAGGGTTTTTTCCGGAAAATATTTGAGTTGAGTTTGAAATCCTTCGCTGATTAAGGTGGAGTTTGTGGTGATGATTGTCACGAAGGGTTGGGAACCAGCACGCACGTTATACAACTCTGTGGAAAGTTGATTTTGCCAACTACGAAGATTCTCGAAGGCTAATATCGGCTTTAAATTAAATTTTTCACATTCTCTCGCCCATTGACTTACAAGATGGCGGTAAGGACAGATTACTAGCAGAACTTGTAATTTTATTTGTTGATAAAGTTCTGTGGTCAGGAACAGCGCGGTGATAGTTTTACCACTACCTGTTGCCATTTTTAGCGTCCCTCTCCCATTGTTGGCAAACCAGTTAGTTACGGCTTCTTGCTGATATTGGCGCAATTTAAGAGATGACGGAATCTGTGGACATCCCGGTGGCTGCTTGACTTGATAAACTCCTCCCGAAGCCGCTGCAAATGGAACCTTCAACCGAAAGTTAGATTTGTCCTTTTCTGGGTTCTTTGTGAGGTACATACAGGGAGAGGGGGGAGTGGGAGAGGGGGAGAGTGGAGGCAATAGTTGAGTTATCTTGTAGGGGCGCAATGCTTGCGCCCTTTTCCTAAAGTCAAGTGTATCCGATTGCTAACCGAATCATACTGAGATCAGTTATAACAACGCCATACGCCAATTAATGCACCTTGTACCTGGACTGAGAGTGCAGATACTTCGATGGGGTTGTATTTCACATTTGCTGGTTTGAGTGTGACGCGATCGCCTTGTCGATAAAATCGTTTCAGGGTTGTACCGTGTCCTTCAACTCTGGCGGCGACAATTGTGCCGTTTTTGAGTTGGTCGGGTTCTGGTACTGGACGCATTAACACTAAGTCGCCATCTGTAATTAAGTCTTCAATCATGCTGTCGCCTGTGACCCGCAAGGCATAAGTTTGCGGTGGTAATAGCAAGTTAGACAAATCAAGATGTTCTAAAGTATCGCTGAAGGGTTCTAATAAACCACCAGCAGCGATCGCTCCTAAAACTGGCACACCAGATTTGGCAGCATGCAAAATCCGAATTGTCCGCGCTTGACCTTCACTCCATTCGATATATCCTTTATTGCGTAAATGTTCTAATCGACTTTGAACTGGTGCTGGTGATTTCAAGCTCATCGCTTGCATCATCTGCCGAATTGAGGGTGAATGTTGATACTGTCGGATGTATTGTGACAGCCATTCATAAAGTTGTCTTTGGGCTTCTGTTAGAGATTCCATAAACCTGTCAGGGGTCAAAACAAATTCGTCTAGAACATTAGTACTATAGAATGTTCCTCACAGTAAAGCAAAGTTTGAGGACGTGGAGATTGTGATTTATTTTTTATTCTGCACACTCCATCATCAAAAAGTATCTATTTTGCGCCTAAAAGACTAGCTAACAAAGCTTTTTGTGCATGTAGGCGATTTTCCGCTTGATCCCAAACTTTTGATTGCTTTCCTTCAATTACTTCTGAAGTAATTTCCTCGCCACGATGAGCTGGTAGGCAGTGTAAGACAATTGCTTGGGGAGCGGCAAGGCTCAATAATGAATCATTAATTTGATAAGGTTGGAAAATGGGAATCCGCTCATCGGCTTGTGCTTCTTGACCCATACTCGCCCAGACATCAGTGTAAAGCACTGTAGCCCCTCTAGCTGCTTCTTCTGGGTCTTGGGTAACGATAACTTCTGTTTTACCATTAGCTATAGCTTTGGCTTGTTGCACAACTGTTGGGTCTGGCTCATATTTAACAGGTGTGGCGATTCTCACATTCATCCCTACCAATGCACAACCTAACATCAGCGAATGCGCGACATTGTTGCCATCGCCAAAATAAGTCAATGTCAATCCCGTGAGACCCCCGAAAGATTCTTGTACTGTCAATAAATCTGCCAAGACTTGACAAGGATGCTCTAAATCGGTGAGAGCATTGATTACAGGAATTTTTGTAAACTTGGCAAAGGTTTCGAGTTGCTGCTGTTCAAAGGTGCGAATTGCTAAAATATCCAGATAACGATCCAACACTCGCGCTGTATCTTGTACCGGTTCGCCGCGACTAACTTGGGTGACATCAGGATTAAGATCGATCACCTGTCCCCCTAACTGGTACATAGCGACCGAAAAACTTACCCTTGTCCGAGTTGAAGCTTTGTAAAACAATAGCCCCAATACTTTATTGGATTGTAACTGCAACTGCCCTGATTTCAGTTGCACTGCTGTCTGCAGGAGTTCTTGAACTTCTGTAGTACTCAGGTCTGCCAGACTTAGTAAATCTCGTCCGATCATCGCTGCCATGCTGTTGATGTATGAAGAACACTGGGTTTTCCCGCTTTGATACTGGTCTGGAGCGAGAATGTGACATAGATCACAGCTTAATTGTGATCTTATTCTATAAAAGTGATACCATGAAAGCGCTCAATCAAGGAGAATTCCCACTTAATTAAATTTTTTATCTAAATATTCTCCATTTACCATATTTATGTTGTACAATTCAAAATCGGACAGCTAAACCAAACAGATTGTCCTCATGCCAGCATGGCTCAGTGGTAGAGCAGCCGCCTTGTAAGCGGCAGGTCGTCGGTTCAAATCCGTCTGCTGGCTTTTATATTTAATCGCGTTTTCGTTTCTTGGTGGTGAACACAGTAGTGAACATCATCAAGAAACCACCTAGCACGATCACTAAAGCTAACAGTCCTGTCACTAAATCGAGCGTATTAGTATTTTCCATTGTGATCAATCCTTAACTTATATGATCGTACATTCTTCAATAAAGAATACATGCGTCATGCGTCACACGACAGAATGAGCGCATGACTCCTTTAATTAAAAGTCTACCCCGCGCTTGAGTTCTACGCCTTGGTTCGCATAGTGTTTATGACAGAATACCTCAGAGTGGATGCCCGCCAAGTCGAAATAAGCTGGCTGATTTTGACAGCGACCAGTAATAATCACTTCTGTATCTCTGGGTTTACGCAGCAAGGCGGCGACAATCGGCTCTACGGGGAGTAATTCTAGGTCAACTGTCGGATTGAGTTCATCCAGGATAATTGTCTTGTAAAGCCCTGAAGCGATCGCAGTTTTGGCAATTTCCCAACCTCTTTCCGCTTCCAGGTAATCTAACTCGTGGCGAGAATTGCGCCAGACAATCGCATCTCGACCGCAGCGTTGATGATCTACTACTTCTGGGTATGATTGCTGGAGAGCCGCTAAAGCTGCATCTTCTGTATAACCACTTCCACCTTTGAGCCATTGCATAATTAAAACGCGGGTAGACCCTGGATAATTGATTCCTCTACCAATCGCTTGTAGAGCCTTACCAAGAGCACTAGTAGATTTACCCTTACCAGCACCAGTGTAGATTTCGATACCCTTGATTCCACGTTCTGCGGCTGTTGGGTGGTAATGAGGTTTCATTTCCGAATGCAAATCGGCAATATCTAACAACTGCGCTGGCGCACCACGTCCTGTAGCAATAATTTCTAGTTCTTGCGGCTTTGATTTTAACGTTTGCACCACCTCATCCACTGGTAGCAAGCCTAAATCCAGGACAGGATTAATTTCATCTAAGACCACAACCGAATACAAACCCGAAGACAGCGCACCCTTCGCTACATCCCAACCTCGCAATGCTTCGGAACGGTCAAAAGCTGTAATCTCATCAACCGTAAAAAATTCTGCCCGACCAGTGCGAACTTGGTCAATTAAATGCGGAAACCCACGCTGTAGGGCGGCAATTGCCCCGTCTTCATCATATGCTCGCTCTGGTCCTTTTAAAAATCGGAGTAACAAGACGCGGTGTAGAGATGTTGCTTGTAAATCTACGTGCGTATTTATCCCCAAGCCAATCGAGCGTAAAACTACCCCCAAAGCCGCCTGTGACTTGCCTTTCCCTGCACCATCGTAAACGTGGATTTGACCTGTAAGACGCTCAGAGCGCATTTGGGCGGTGCGAATGCCGATACCGTTCCTTGTCATCATTTGCAATTATATTTGTTTCATAGCATTTCATCTTAGCGAACGTTTTGTACCATCTGTAGATGTACCAGACGCGATATATTTACCCAATGGACACTCTGCGGGTAGCATAGATACGGTGATCACATCCTGATAGACTTCTCAATCCAATTACTTTTGTAGATGATATGCCTTACAACACTTATCCAATTGGTGCGATCTTATTTAACTTTTTGTTTTTAATGGTGGCGATGGCAATCGAAGGATACGTTTTGTCTAAACGGCTGAAATACGAAAAAAGAATTAGTGCTTTCTATGCGATCGCTATCAATCTTTTTTCATCTATGCTTGGGTGGTTAATATTTTTTATTGTCGAGCCAAGGCTATCTTCCCCTTTAAGATTTGAGTTATTTAGTTACGTTTTCTTCAATCGTCTGGATTTTTCAGCCGGAAATAGCTCTTTGGTTACGTTAATTTTCATTGGCTTAGTAGTTTTCATCGGCACCTTTATTGTTAAATATTTATTGCTTTTGCTTTTTTCTTTTGCAATGACAGATCCTGCAACCGACAAAAAACAGCCAGACCCGGTTGAGCCGCGTGATACTCGTCGAGATTATCGAAATCGTCAACAAAATACCAATGTAGTTACAACCACTTTGATCGCTAACGCTCTCAGTTATAGTGCTATTTTACTTATTGTGTTTATTCGTACAGTCGGCGTTAACTAACAGGAGTCATCTATGGATGTTATTTCCCAGTTTATTAGACAGGTTCTCAAATTTCTCTCGAATGTTTTTCAACCAGTTATTAAACTAGTCAGTCCGCCTAAAGCTTTTTCTTGGCAAACATTAATTTATTTAAGCGTTTTTTCGTTGTTCATGTCATACCTAAGTGATGGCGTACCACAAGAGTTAATTTCTACCTTAGGCTGGATATTTTTAATTGCCGGTACATCTTGGTCTACCATTGACCATCCGAGGCGCATTTTTGGTATGCCATTAGGTGCCTTAATCACTGGGGCTTTAGTCAGTGTTTTTGCCTTTGGACAAGATAACCGCGCTGATATCTCCTCTAACTCATTCGTTTTGTGGCCAACACTCTCTGCACTGATCACCGCAGTTCCTGAGTTTATTGATGCGGGCAAAAGTCAAATACCCAGACCCGAAGTGCGCCAAAGACTAATAGTTTTAATTGGTGGTAGTCTGGTAATCAGTTGCTGGTTACAGTTCTTCTTTGTCGTTCAAGGTTGGACGCGAAATTATCCTTCTTTATTATCAGATAATTTTAACAATAGTGCATTTGTGCGGAAAACAGATGTCGAAGCAAAGGTTCCTGGTAACGGTGAGGTGATTCTTAACGAACTCGAACCTCTAGTAATTCAAGAGGTAGCTGGGAAATCTTGGTCACAAGTAGAAAGATGGCTATCAAGTTCCCAAAAGCGGATACAGGAGTTAGGCAATCAAGTAATCGCTCTAAAACTCACAGATTATCAGGAAAAAGATTGGTGGCAAGTCGAATCTAAGGTCGTTAGTGAAAATTCCGGTTATAAGTTAAAATTACACAGTGTGTGGAATGGTCCTACCGCTGATGGTAAGCGGTATTTTTTCACAAGAACTTGCCCAATTGAACCATATGTTGCCGATACTAATGTTCTGGCTCAACCAGATAGTAACCAGTCAAATATTATCGCCAAGATTAATTGTTTTTCCGGTAATAAAAATCTGCTGAATCCACCGCGATCGCATTTGTAATTATGTGGGAAGTATGTATAAAATAATCTAGAAGTTACGATGAATACTGCCAGAATTTTCGTCATTGCTACAAATGTGTTTCGGGAAGTAGTGCGCGATCGCATCTTGTATGTGATCGGTTTCTACGCGCTGTTATTAGCTGTAGCGATCCGGATACTACCGGAATTAGCTGCGGCCACAGAAGACAAGATTTTCTTAGACTTCGGTCTCGCGGCGATGAGTGTGATTGGTTTAATCGTCACCGTATTTGTCGGTACTGGACTAGTCAACAAAGAAATTGAAAAGCGCACAGTTTTGTTACTGATTGCCAAGCCACTTAGCCGCAGCGAGTTGATTGCGGGTAAACACCTCGGCTTGTCTGCTGTTCTCGCTGTACTTATTGCCGTGATGACAGTAATTTACCTCGGATTGATGCAGTTTTCGCACATTCCTTACCCAGGCGAAAGCATTCTCCTAGCGACACTCTTTCTATTTTTGCAGTTAGCCTTAATGGCAGCCGTAGCAATTACCCTAGGTGTATTTACTAGTTCTATATTAGCCACAATCCTCAGCTTTGCAGTTTATTTAATGGGGAATATCACACCCGACCTTCTGCAGTTTGGTCGTTTGACCCATAATCCCAGCATTGCCAGCATCACTCAAGGTCTGTATCTGGTGTTACCAGATCTTTCGCGCTTAGATTTAAAAAATCAGGCTGTTTACGGTTTGCAACTGCTACCTAGCCCCAACGCCCTTTTTGCTAATGCTGGCTATGGATTACTTTACACGGGACTTTTACTTGCGATCGCGATCTTGATTTTCTCGCGCCGCCAGTTTTAAAATATCTGATGGTAGTGAATGGTGCCATCAGGCATGATTGTAGAAAGCAACTTAGTATTCATAAACTTTGTTTCCCAAAGGTTAGCAGAGCGTAAGTTAGCATCAATCAACTTTGCCCAGGAAAGATTAGCCCGAGTCAAGTTAGCTTCTGGCAAATTAGCTTCTACCAAGTTTGCTCCCGATAAGTTAGTTTCTGTAAGATTTGCGCGTGTTAAATTAGCGCCCACTAGTGATGCTTCAATTAGTTGAGCATAACTCAAATCGGCTTCGCTCAAATCTACTTCACACAAAGAAGCTGAGCGGAGGTTACCACCAGACAATTTAACGCGCCACAAAAAAGCACCACACAAATTTGCTTGTCTCAAATCAGCCTCTGTCAAATCCGCTTCACATAAAGAAGCTTCACGTAAATTTGCTCCAGCTAAATTGGCTCTTGTTAAATTAGCATTACTGAGGTTAACTCCTGTTAAGTTAGTCCCGCTTAAATTTGCACCCGCTAAATTTGCACCAATTAAGTTAACACCACTTAAATCAACTGCTCGCAGATCGGTATCTCGAAAATCATATCCGCTCAAATCACTGCCTTGAAAGAAGTTTTCTGTAGTTCTACTAAATGTAAATTTTGATGCTCTCGCAAAATCTTGGGCTATAAGTTCAACTTTATGCATATTATTTACCTTAATATCTGGTACGTAGAAATCCTTAATGCGGGTTTTTCAACTGTCTATATTTTGACATTACACCCCAGAGGTATAGAAGCTGGGGAAGAAATCGGGCAGAAATCGGGAATTAATCGAGAAGAAATCGGGAAGAAATTTTCTTTTGATTACAGAGGTTAATTTCTAACGTTACAAAAAACTTCACTAAGTCAGGGAATAGAGACAATTTAAGGTATATGTTTTAACCGATACCCTAAGCTATGTACTGTCTCTACCAAGTTTTCCGGTGCAGCGACAGATCTTAGCTTCTGACGCAAACTCTTGATATGCGCCTTAACGGTATCTTCCTCTGGAGGATTTTCACTTTTCCACAGGTGCTCAATAATTACTGATTTACTCAGTACTCGCCGCCCGTTACGAAGTAGCATTTCTAACAAACTAAACTCTTTAGGAGTTAATTGCAAAGGCTGCTCATCATAGTTCACTTCATACGTACTAGGATTGAGTTGCAATTTTTCCCATACCAGAATTGGTGTTGTGGGAATCCCACGCCTCAACAGTGCGCGAATCCGGGCTAATAATTCTTGTAAATCAAATGGTTTAACTACGTAATCGTCAGCGCCCGCATCTAAGCCGTTCACTTTATCTGTACTACTATCACAGGCTGTGAGAAGCAAAATGGGTTGCTGGTAGCCGTGGTTGCGTATCTGATGACAAAGGCTGATCCCATCTAAATTAGGTAGCATCACATCTAGCAGAATCAAATCGTAAGCGATCGCTCGCACCTGCTGCCATGCTAATTCTCCATCCTTCACCACATCAACAACATAAAGTTGGTCAGTCAGTGCTTCGCAAAGCGCTTCCGCTAGGCGTACATTATCTTCAACAAGCAGAATTCGCATACTTTAGCAGGGATCTATAATTTATAAAGGTGGAGTTAGCTTTCATTATCATAAATTTTTATTCTTAACGTGAAAAAGATACTCCTGAGTAAATGGTCAGCGGAAAAAAAGTTGATTGCTAGTGGGTTCGGCATAGCAACACTCATTATTTGTATTATTAGTACTATTTCCTTACAATATACAACTCAGTTATTTCAAGGACAAAAACAAATTGAACATTCCTATCAAGTTATTCAAGCTTTTGAAGCTATTATTAATACACTGCGAGATGCAGAAAGAGCTAGACGCGGTTATATTATCACTAACAAAGAATTATATTTAGAAACTTATAATAATGCGTTTAGTACGATTGACGCCAAATATAATCACGCCCTAAATATTACTATCAACAATTATCAGCAGCAAAAGCAACTTGCCATTATTGCCCCATTAGTTACTGAAAGATTAGCTTTAATTGAGAAATCTATTGAATTGCACAAACAAGATAAATCAAATACAGCAGAGCAAATAGCTCTCACAGATCGCGGGATTCTTCTCCACGATCAGATTTGGCACATAATCACAGAAATCGAAACACAAGAGAAATCATTATTAGAGCGCTCTTCAGCAGAATCAGCAGCCAATTACAAAGCAACAATTTTCATGGTGGTAGTTGGTAGTGGCTGTACATTCTTACTTTTGTTTGCAGTCTATCTGCTACTACACCACCAAATAGTAAAACGCCGACGAACTGAAACTATTCTCCGTGAAAGTGAACGCAAAACTCAGTTTTTTTCCATGATTTCCCATGAGTTTCGCACTCCCCTAAGTACTATTTTAATTTCTGCTCAAGTTTTAGAAAATTGTCAAGAATATTCCGAAGCAAAAAAGCTCAAAAATCTCCAGCGTATTCAATCGGCGGCGAAAAATATGACGCAGTTAATCACAGATATTCTCACTTTAACCCGCGCCGAAGCCGGATTAGACTTCCAGCCAAAATCGCTAGACATCGAGAAACTATGTGACTCTTTAATCGAAGATATTGAATTTAGTTCTGGTGCTAAACAAAATATTTTTTTTATTAGTGAATGCCAAACTAAATTTGCTAATGTGGACGAGAAAATGCTGCGCTCAATAATTAATAACTTAGTTTATAATGCAATTAAATATTCTCCAGATGAGAGTGATATCTATTTCACCCTTTCCGGCAAAATGGGGCAAGTAATCTTGCAAATCCAAGATCAAGGTATCGGCATCGATTTGGAAGAACAAAAATATATTTATGAAGCTTTCTACCGTAGCAAAAAAGTCGGTGATCTTCCAGGGACAGGATTAGGTTTAGCTGTTGTTAACAAATGCGTAGAGTTACACGGCGGTAGCATCACTTTGGCAAGCCAAGTCGGAGTTGGGAGTACATTCACAGTTAAAATTCCCAAAAATTAAAACATGAAAACTTACACCAACTGAGCGATAGGTATATCCTTTCTTTATTTCATTCTCCTTGAGTCCGCCTGGGAATTTATTCCCATTCTCATAGCATACTGTCCATTAAAATGGAATAAATTTATGATAATATTACTTTGGGAATTTATTCCTAGGCGGTCTGGGAGAGAATGAAATCAGGAGCGTACATATATCCCGATTGGCGTGGTTTAATGCATCCCCATATTTTTGCTTCTTATATTGATATATGCTTTAGTGTCTAGCGCGACCCAGCAGAATTTTGAATGCGAATCAATTCATTAGAAATTCGATTTTTTAAATTGTCGTCGCCTTGCATCTCTTGAGTAATGGCATTAAAGCGTTCGCTCGACAGATTATTGCTTTCGACAATCTGTTTGGAACGGTTGCAGTAATTGACGGCGATGCGGCGAGCACTTCTAGGAAGCTGACTCAAACTTTCGGTTTTATAACAAGCAATCGCCGGTGGTTCCTGACCAATAATTTTTTTAATTTCATTGTAGGCTTCTTGACGCACTGGTTCCATCCCTAACACTGCTAAGGCGTAGTTTTTAATTTCCGTACTATTAATATCTTCCGCGCGTGCCGCAGAACTAAAGACTTCCTGACGAGAACCGGCGGTGAGATTAGGTATTAATCCCGAAACCAAACTCAAGGTTGCCAAACTACCGATAACTATTGATTGACCTAGCACTTGTTTGAGCCTAGTTCGGAAATATTCGTGGCAAAATGACATCATATTGCGTATTAAAATAAACTACAACACCAGAGATATTAGTCACTTTGAAGTATTTCCGGCAAGGGAAGTTCCTGCAAATAGCCAAGAAATACACTTTTAACATATAAGCAACCCTAAATACGACAGATTTGACATAGTTCCATGACTTTAATTTGTAGTGTAGACATTTCTTGCTGCCCTTGTTTCAGGCTCATTTCCAGCTCTAGTAGTAAAGGTAAGACAGAAGTGAGTTGTTGTACAGACACCGTTCTGACCTCTTGCTGTAAAAAATATATCCGCTTATAATTGCCAACTTCCGCAGCTTGGGCGATCGCTTTTTGATCTTTTTCGCCAGATTCTATCATCAGCTTAATCCATAACCAAGTGCGAAATTGTCCGATTAATGTCGCCACAATTCGTAGTCCCGGTTCCGAAGCATTTAGTAAATCGGCGACAAGTGTCAGAGCTTTTGCTGTATCTCCAGTGCGAATTGCTACTGCTAATTGGAGGCTGTTTTGCGTATTGAACCGGACTAATTTGGTCACAGCTTCCTCATTTAGAGGTTTATTAGTACCTACAGCGTACAACTTTAATTTTTCTAACTCATTATATAGCTGCCTAGTATTATTGCCGACCGCTTCGGCAAGTAGTGCGACACATCCGGTCGTCAGATTCACTTTCACCTTGGCAGCAGCTTCCCGGACAGACTGCTCTAATTGTTCTGTTTTCCAGGGTGAAATTAAAGAAAATTCCTGAAATTGGGCGAATTTTTTCAATAATTGGCTAGATTTTAGCCGCTCGTCTGGTTTTTGTCGGCTGGTAAGTAATAATGTCGTCTCAGCGGGAATTACTGGTAGAGTGCGTTGCAATTCGGCTAAGTTCTCTGGCGAGCAATGTTGGCAGATAGTAGTATCAACTAACCACACCAAGCGTCCACCAGCCCCAAAGGGCGGTGTCATAGCGCTGTTTAATCCTTGGATGACGGAGTCTGCAAGTTCAGGAGAAAATGAAGAATAGTTAAAACTTTCCCAATTCGGATCGACTACGCGATCGCGCAACAAAGCGATCGCTCTTCCCATTGCAAAATCATCCTCCCCCCAATATACATAAATTGCCATAATTCAATGTCAGGTAATGATAAATCAGCAATTTCCAGCTTAACTTGTTGCTCTTTGTCAACGACAATATTAGTTACACACAAATTGTGGTGCCGGAAATCTATAAATCTACAGCGCGAGGCGATTAAAGTTGGACGACAACTATCAAACTTACTTAAATCGGGTAGCACGAATGATGTTACCAGACACCTATAAATCCCAAGTCCAGCATATTCATACATCTTCTAAATTCCAGCTACAGCCGTCAGGTGGCAGAAAAGCCGTATCCTTCCCCGGCTATACAGTGATCACGCCGCCAGCTTCTGAAGATACAGAAAATTCTGCTTTCTACAGCCGTTTGAACGATTACGCTGCCCAATTGCAACTAGAGACAGCATCTGAACTGATTGTTCCTATCCCTAACGCTAGCTTTCATCTGACCTTGGCGGATTTAATTTGGGACAGTGCTTACCGTTACGCCACTGAAAAAAATCCCCAATTTGGCGAGCAATTAGGTGTTTGCATTACTCAAATATTTCAGCAGTACCAAAAATCGATCACTTCCCCTCAAGGCATCCGCTGGCAGATGCTCGGACTGACTGTGATGCCTAGAGCCGTAGCTATTTGTTTGTTACCTAAAGATCAAGAGTCTTACGAACAACTACTGCAATTTCGGCGGGCAATTTATCAAAATCCCGATTTAATGGCTTTGGGAATTGAACAACAGTACAATCTTACCGCTCACATTACACTCGGCTATTTTGGCGATGTTACCGACATAGACCGCGATCGCCTCAGCCAAACGTTCTGGGAGTTAAATCAGCAATGGCTAGAGGACTCCCCAGAATACTTGGTTCAACGTGCTGAACTACGCAAATTTGATGACATGACTCGTTACGATCGCGAACCCGACTGGCCTGTTTTGAATTTTTAAATGGATTTCCCAGTTCATCTAATTATAAAGTAGAGTTTCGCCGAGCTCGATTGCGTTCCTCGGCGAACACTCATTATGAGCAAGACTTGACGTAGGTAATAACGAATGGTGTCAATTGAGTTTCGAGGAGAGTGATGACAGCGCGATCAAATTCTGACCAGACTCGTTGACTACCAAAAATGCAAGGCTGCAAAATCCCCCAGAGTTGACCATCTAAACACAGGTGAGCATGAATTAGCGCCCGATGTCCAAATTGTTGCTGCTCAAACTCCCGGTTGACAACGTCACTGCTCGCCGTTTCTACATCTTCAACATACACTGAAGGCTCAGTCCGAAGTGCTGCAGCATATAACGGGTCTTTTTGAGTTAGCCATTGTGGTTGGGTTTCCCAGTCAGCGTTGTGTACATCAGGAATCTCGGAGTTTCTCCGCCAGCAAAAAGCCACTTTACCCATTTCTGTTTGGGGATTTCTCACATAGAGAAAGCAGCGATCGCACTGCAATACAGATCCAATCGCCGCCAGCAAATCCGCAAAAATCTCCACTGGCTCAGTATGTCTGTCCAAGAGAGTTTGGATACTCTCTGGTAAGCTTGTACTAGTCATAGTATATACATGACGCGTTCTTAGAAAGAACCAGAAAACAACCACAAAATACCAGCAGTTCCGACTACACAGATAATTCCCGTAGCTCCTGCCAACGGTTTCTGATTTTTACCTGTAACTAGATCGGAAACTTTACCAGGATAAGTAATTAATTGGGCTGTATCGATCATGGCTATTGCCCACACCCAACCTGCATGCAATCCCCAAGCTAAACCTAAACTACCGCCATCGGCGAAGCGAGCTAATACCAATACCATTCCCATCAACCATAATCCTGGCAGTTGGGGAATGGTTTCAGGTTGCTCCCAAACCAAATGCAGTAGCGCAAAAATTAAACTAGAAATTACCGCCGCCGCCTCATAGGAGTAATTGGTAGCCAATTGCGTCACTACCAATCCCCGAAATACTAGTTCCTCAATCCCGGCAATAAAAAGGGCAACTAATAAAATTGGCAGTATAACTCCGGGTAATCGAGTTTTGGCATTATCGGCACACCAAACACACCAACCGCAACTTAGTTGCCCGGTGAAGACCACAGCTAAACTCACAACTCCTAAGCCTAAACCCAGAGCCATCGAAGTTAGCGTTGAAAAATTAATTACCAATCCGTAATCGGAGAAAGACTTATTAGTAAACCTACTCGCCCCCCAAATTACAAGTGGAGCAAGTAGGTAAAGCGACACTACCAAAGGTAGTTTTTGTTCTGGTGGTAAAGATTTTGTCGGTCGCCATGAAAGGGCTGTAGCACATACCACTCCCACTGGCAACCAGCACAGTATCCAGATAATGAAAAAAAACATTATCTGTATTAATTGAGGTGTATCTGCCAACCAGGACAGTGAGCTATTGGCTGCTGAGTTAAATTGCACTATCAAAAAATTCACAAAATTACCACAATCTTGTTCTCATTAGGCATGACACTGAAACTACAGCAGCCTCAATCTTCTATCTAAAGAGGTATTTTTTGAAGCATTAGCTATCTAGCGAGTGCCTCAACCGACCTCTTCTCTGCCAGAATTAATCTTCCTCATCATCGTCGTCGTCACTTTCAACATCTTCTACTAGACCACTTTTTTTATCAGTATCTAGCTGAATCAAGTGAATGTGCTTGTATCCCAGCTTAATTTCAAATTCATCACCAGGTTCTAAGCCCATTGCTTTGGTGTAGGTGGCTCCAATGACAATCTGACCGTTTTGATGAACGCTAACCCGATATGTCGGTTCGCGCCCGCGCCCATCTTTTGGTGCTTCCGGACTTAGAGGAATTCCTCGTGCCGACAACAACGCATCATAAAAATCGGTGAGATTAACTCGCACCTGGTGATTCTTCGTAACAGTGAAATACCCGCATTGCTTAGCTCTTTCTCGACGCGGTAAAGTTGAGAGTTCCTTAACCTTCGCGAGGAGTGCTTTTCCAGTTAATGGTGCCGTTGCAGTTTCAGTCATTATGCTCAAAATATCCTTATATTCTCCAAGTGATCCGCAATGTTTGAGATGCCAGTATTTGATTTTTTGACATCTGGGGTAGCCCTACAAGCCCATAAGGTGAGGGGTATGATACCTAATTTTCTTAGCCGTAATGCTTCTGTTGTATTTGCCACAACAGATGAGAGGTCTTGTTTGGAAGGTCACTAATTTTCGTTTTGTTATCCTGCCTAAGACACAGTCGCTCTATTACGAAGAAACAAAGCAGTTGATACCGCATTTATATAGTAATCGATAGTGGGATGAGTTAGCTCCATTTTTTTATCAAATACTAGCATGGACTAATAATAGCAAATATGGTCTTAAGTTTTTAATTAAACTTGCCGGCATAATTTTATCTAAATATCGTCCGTGGGGCCGAGTATTTTCCACCGCTTTGATAAAAATTTATCTCATCAATGACATAGCTGTTGCCAATCCGCATTCGTTCCATAAGAGAGTTTATTGATTTACCGTGCCCAGGTAATCGTCTTGACTCTTTCAAACATCGTGAATCAGCACTCCAATTTGTGCTCTTGCCTATAAGCGCTCCCGATGAACGCTCTTCCACTGACTTTTATTGACATTAGCTTATACATTCACAGATCAAAGATAAAGAGTATCTGGGTTGACAAAACTCTCACTCAACCCATGTCAGTTAATTAACGGATTGTAAACTTATGATAAATGAAAGTTGGCTTTAAACTAGAAGCAGTGGCTGTTTAAACTCCACCGAATTCTCGGTCCTGTCATACTTCAAGGGTGATCAGAATGCTAAGAGCGAAAGCTTCAAAGAAAAAAGTTTACCCAGAACATGAGCGCGAAGAGTGAACCGACGATCATTTCTTTTTTGGCAAATGTAGGAAAATCAAGACTTTAGTGGCAATGGAAATTATTTTTAAGGTCATTCGGCAAACACAAGGTGACACGAGTCATATTCAAACCTACCGCTTAGATGTCGAAGCAGGCAATACCATCCTGGATTGTTTGAATCGGATTAAGTGGGAGCAAGATGGAAGTTTGGCATTTCGCAAAAATTGTCGCAATACCATTTGTGGTAGCTGTGCTGTCCGCATCAACGGGCGCTCAGCCTTAGCTTGCAAAGAAAATGTGGAGAGCGAAATTGCCCGTATACCTACTAGTACTTTAGACAAGAGCGAAACTACTGCAATCCCAGAAATCACGGTAGCACCACTAGGTAACATGCCAGTGCTCAAAGATTTAGTAGTAGATATGAGCGGCTTCTGGAATAACTTAGAGGCAGTTGCACCTTATGTCAGCACAGCTTCCAGGCAAGTTAGCGAACGTGAGTTTTTACAAACCCCCGAAGAGCGCAAGCGTCTCGATCAAACTGGCAATTGTATTATGTGTGGAGCTTGCTACTCCGAGTGCAATGCGCGAGAAGTGAACAGCGAGTTTGTTGGTCCTCACGCTTTAGCTAAAGCTTACCGCATGCTCGCCGACTCTCGCGACAATCAAACCGAAACTCGCTTACAAGAATATAACCAAGATACTCAAGGAGTTTGGGGTTGTACCCGTTGTTTTTACTGTAATTCTGTTTGTCCGATGGGTGTCGCCCCCCTCGACCAAATCACCAAAATCAAGCAAGAAATACTAGCACAAAAAGATGTCCCTGACACTCGTTCTACTCGTCATCGCCGAGTATTAGTAGATTTAGTTAAACAAGGCGGGTGGATTGATGAACGGCAGTTTGGGATACAAGTGATCGGCAACTATTTTCAGGATCTTAGAGGATTACTGAGTATTGCACCCCTAGGATTGAGGATGTTAGTTCGAGGCAAGTTTCCCCTTTCCTTTGAACCATCTCTAGGAGTTGACCAAGTGCGATCGCTAATCGAAGCGATTCAACAAGCTGAAGGCGAATAAGCTTTGAATCATGGGTTTGTAGTCCGAACCCATGATGCACGCTATCTATTTAAAAGTTCGCCGTTTTGGTTATAGACTAAAATGTCCCAATGTCCGCCAGCATTGGACTCAAAAGCAATCCGACTGCCATCAGCACTAATTGTGGGATTGCGGACTTCCGCAAGCAGCGCTGCTGTTAAAGAGCGCGATTGCCGTGTTTCTCGATCATATATATAGATAGCTGTCCGACCTTGACGTGAGGCGGCAAACACAATATGACGACCATCCGCGTCTACAGATGGATAAGTCGCGATTGCATCTAAAGAATTCAGTCCTGGTAAATCAATTAAATTCTTAGTTTCCAGATCAAACAGATAAATATCTTGTGTACCACGCCGATCAGAACTGAAAGCAATATATCTACCAGAAATTTGCGGAGTTAATTCCGCCGCCGGACTGTTGAGACTCTGACCGCCTGGATCAAAAGGCAAAGAAATCAGACGAGGATAACTAGCGCAGCTACTTAACAAGCTAGTCAAAATCAACATAATCAGATAAATAAAGCATTTCATAATTTTCTCCCCTGATCCCCCTTTTATGGTGCAGATGAATCAACTGAAACACCATTAGGAAGATCTAATTCAATCTCCGGTCCCCGGTCTAACACCTCAATATCCCACTGACCGGACTTGGCAGTTTCAAAGACAACATAACGACCATCAGGGCTAATGCGGGGATTTCTGAGCCAACTTGTATAGATTGGTGTCAAAATTTGCGACTGTTTAGTTGCGCGATCGTACATGGCAATAACTGGTCTACCGTAGTCGCTCGTGAGATAAGTTATGTAACGTCCTGTGTAACTAAGACTGGGATTTTCGACGATGTTGTGAGGTCGATTCAAGCCTGGTAAAGGAATAAACTTAGCCTGTGGAAAATTATACAGTAGTAGTTGCTGATTTCCATTGCGATTCGAGACGAATGCCAAATCATGCCCATTACCACTTAAAGCCGGTTGCTCTTCGCTGTAAAGACTGTGGAGTGACGATGAAAGCCGGTTTGTGTCGCCAGGACTACAAGCGACAAGCAAAGCCAAACATAAATATAGGCTCCAATGAATCATTCGCTGGAGCCAAAATCTGTTAATCATTGGTCATCAGTAATTGACTTTTGACCAGTGATAAATAACTAAGTGGTTTAAGTTTCCTCAAAATTAGGGGAATTATCTGCCTCGTCATCTCGCTGCTTAATCGGTTTGTAATCTACAGGAATTGCGTCATCATCCTGCGGCTTTTGACGAGGATTCGACTCAGTCCCAGGACGACGCCTTCTTGGTCTAATAGATGCATCTTCAGATTCAGAAACCGGACGTTCTGAACGTGGACTCCCACCACTGCTAGGACGACGCGGTTTGCGACCTTCATCAGTTGTATCATCCCAATCGGAATCTGATGAAGATGCACCACCCCACTCATCATCGGGATAGCGCTCATTAGTCCGATTTAC
>Ga0123337_10000934_pt1 | contig 42020 bp, 40 predicted proteins | sample frozenSSSSmetaG_FD_89792 | JGI IMG/M metagenome (GOLD analysis project Ga0123337, IMG submission 89792) | Glacier valley bacterial and archeal communities from Borup Fiord, Nunavut, Canada, to study Microbial Dark Matter (Phase II) -... | ecosystem: Environmental > Aquatic > Freshwater > Ice >... | reverse complement strand
ATGTGCTCTGCGTCGGGGTGTGGGGGCTGTTGTGGGAGAGGGAGACGTGGGAGATGTGGCGCGCGAGGCGAGAGGGGGAAATGGGGGAAGGGGGTTGGGGGGGGGGGGGGGGGCGGGGGAGGGAGTTCGGGGGGGGGCTGGGGGGGGGGTGTGAGTAGGGGGGTGTGGCGGGTGGGGGGAGGGGGAGGGTGAGCAGAGCGATAGTTCGGAAAGAAGTGGCGGGCTTGGAGTCTAGCATACCTTGAGATAGAGGACGGAGAATGCTCGTCGCAGATTGCGTGGGGCATTTTTCCGGCGTTTAGGAATGGCCTCGACGATGGAGATCACGAGACTTGATAGGGGAAAACACGTGATGGCGACTGTGAGAAGTGCAATAATTTCGAAACTCAAAGATGAGAAAAGAAAGCGATTTAAGTTTTGGCTTGAACGCAATCTGTAACGGGGATTTAGCGATGGAAAGACAGAAGAGAATAACTTGCAGAGCCAGAGATGGGGTTTTATAGGGCCATCCAGAAGTAGTGAGGGCAACTGAGGGCAACGTCCCAAGGAAAGCCAAGTGGGCGCCAGATAGGCGTGGTGCCTCCCCAGAGTGGAAAATCCCGGTTCCGGTCCAAAGTCTCAAGGACTGGCCTCTGTCATGGGAAAGGTGAATGTAGGTGAAATGTGGCACATAATGGCAAACCCGCGAGAAGAGATGGGGGCCAGGGCGTGCAGGGCCGTTCCTCACCGGTCTCCACGTCCAAGATCGTGTCAGGATGCGCAGAAGCTGTCGTCATGGCATCGGGATTGCGAGGATCTAGAGCAGAGATATGCCCTTGGAGGGCCTCTCGCAGAGTCATTCCCGGAATGGGATGCTTCGATGTGCCCAGGCACCCAATGGATGGATATGGAGAGGCACCATGTCCTCTGTGGCGAGCTCCCCAGGTGGATCCATGCCACATGCCGGTCATCGTCTGATCCCTGCTTTACCATCGAGACGAGGTCTCCCATCGACCTCTGCGGAGAGGCAGGAAGCAAACCTGCCACTACTTGCCCATATCACCACCACGGGAATCACCCAACGGTCTGGGTCGTAGGACATCAGGATGACAGGGAGGCATCCAGATGTCGAAGCACTCATTCGTCAGCCTTGCAACTCCGCCCCGTGTTCATTGGCATGATATGGATAGAGTGGTGTGGAACTGAGGGCGCCGACGCATTGATGATGGTAAAATGGAGGCTGGTTCGACGGTTCAACGACGCAGATTCCTGACTGAGGAATCGCGGCCTTCAGCTGAGGGGGGCCCTCTGTGGCCGCAGTGGCTGTTGTGGCTGAAGATAGGCTTCAGGCCAATCAAGCCGACGCCCGTAGGGTCAAGTCTTGAATGCCAGCAGCTGCAGAATCCGAGACCTGCGATCGGCATAGGTACCATCTGTCTGCGCGATGCTACCCTGCCAACAAACACCAAGACCAACCAAGCGAGGCTGAAGGATGCGCCAAGGCATGCGAGCAGGGGAGATGGAAGAGAGATAAAGTTGTTCTGTCGATTCCTTGGCGGCTTCTCGATGGTTTCCTGATTAGGCCGGCAGGAGCTGGGGCTGTGCAGGGGAGAGTAGAGCAGTAGTGGAGTGACAGCTGATGGTTGATGAGGGATTTGATATGAGTATATGGGATTTGGATGAGGCGGACGGGGCGGAGGGGGGGGGGCGGACGAGAGTGCGGGGATAGGAGATGGTTTGGATGATGATGCTGATAGGGTAGGTGGTGTGCTTTCCCCAGGATTCTGTGTCCCAAACAAGACTTGAGGCATTATCGTGATTCCGAAGGCTCAAGGATGAACCTGCGGACCGCTGCTGATGATTTTCGTCCTTGGTCCTTGGCCTCTGTTCTGTCGATTAACACTCACCGTTCCAGTCCACGTTGACTTTCTTTCATCCTTAGCCACCAGACTTCCAACCGCATGCAAGGAGTGCCTCCATCCAACATCCAATATCCAAGAGAACACACCTAGGGTACTCTGTAATCCGTGCTGTTATCGTCGCTCTTTCGACCGGCGTCCCAGTGCGAGCCCCAGCCCCTCCCTACAGGCTACATGGCCATCCATCGTCAATCAGCAGGCCATCCGGCATCTCAACCTCCTCCCCGCAAGCCACCCCATCAAGCCTGGTCAGCACTACTGACACTTCTACCATGCATCTCACATCGCATGTCTCACATGCCCCATCGCCGTCCTCTCCTCATCCCCGCCATGATTATGCCTGTTCCTGCTGTACGACATACGAACGTACATCATCGTGATACGCACAGTAGGTACTCACCTAGGTATGCATGGAAGGTTTCAAATCTCCGCGTTAGGAGACACCTGGAAGATCAGATCGTCCTCCCGACTCCCGACTCCCGATTCCTGATTCCCGACGCCCAAGCCAAGCCTGCAGAGAACAGCGCTAGAAGCATGCACGACTGTCATCAGTTGTTCCACGCTAGAACAATCCTCAGCCTCCTCAACTGGCTTTCACTGTAGTCTGTCTGTGCCTGTCATCATCGGGAATGACATGGCAAGACATGGCAAGACATGGCAAGACATGGCAAGCAACGTGAATGGGCCACACGCTACGATGCAAACAAAACCGCATCTCAGAGCCCGCTCGTTCCCAGCACGCACCGCGAATTCCTTCCTCCCTGCCTTTCCAACTCCCCCCCAAGCCTTCCTCGACTTCTGGCCGACTCACCCATCCCATCCCATCCCATCCCTGCTCTCTTGCTCAAACTATCAGAAAACCAGACCCGTCGTCTTCCGCGCCAGCAGCCCTGCTTTCTCTCCCGTATCGCATCGGATCCTGCACAGCACATCAGTCTCCCTCCTCGCCACTAGTAACTGTCCAAGTGTCTTGGATCATCTGAACCTGAGCGGTCCATGCGCTCGCTAATCCTCCCTCACACACCCCTCCGCGCTCGGAAGTACATGGAATTCTACTCTCATCGCTCGTCGCAGTAGTCGCAATTTAGGCGCGAGTCAAGTCCGAGTTACTCTGACCCCTAGACTCCATCCAAGACCTCAACTCATTACTCCCTGAGATCTCTCTCCGAGACCTAAAAAAATAACGTTTTCAATTATCATCTATCATCGATCAATCGCTATGGATATCTATGTACTACTCTCACCAACTAACCAATAATAACTAATCCCGCCTCCTCCTACCCGCTCGCTATGCAAAAACCCCCCTTCCAATCCTCCACTCTCCTCACTCAGCAGCCTTATACTTCTTATTAAACTCCCCCACCGCGACCCCAATCTTCTGATACAAAAAATTCCTACTACTCTCCTCCGCCACCGGGATAAACGGGCCATTCGTGCCCCCCCTCAGCGTCAGACTCAGCCCCGTCCGCTCCTTACTGATCGTCTGGATGTCCTTGAGCGGCACGTCCCACTCGCTCGTCAGCTTCTTCGCCTTGATCAGCATGATCCGACTATACGTCAGCATCACCACCACGTCCTCGCGCGGCAGCTCCAGGTGCGCGATGTACTGCTCTCCGAAGTACTTGCCGTTGTCCAGCTGCTTGAGCCAGAACTGCCCCAGCGACTCCCGCTCGTTGAACGGCCGCACGATCCCATCAGCGGGGATGAACCGCGTCAGCCGCACCCGGTCCAGCCCCTCCCCGTCGAACACAGTCGTCGTGTTGCGGATCCCCTCGCTGACGTTCGACGCTAGGTCGAAGATCCCGATTGCGGGCTTCGTCGCGAGGCCTAGCACCCCTTTGCCCACGCCTTTGAAGAACCCCGCGAACCCTTCCTGCTCCGCGCCCTCGAGCGGTTTGCGTGCGAGGCCGCCCACACCGCTGGCTAAGCTGCTGACGAAGGAGTTTGCGCCGGCCGTGACGCCGTACAGGGCGTGCTTTGGTCTGTTGCGCGATCTCGTCATGCGTCGACGGTCTTGGAACTGCTTGTCCATCGTCGCTGCGACGAGCCCTTTCGAGATACTGCCAGTCACTTTCGAGAAGCTGTCCGATACACCGAAGACGGACTTCTTGACGAAGCTCGTGGCGCCCTTCGCAATGCCAATACCAAGCTGCTCGGGCTTATCCGACATGATGAAACCCTGGTATGGTTCGTAGAATATGTCTGCAACACCCGAACTGATATTGTTGAAAAGCCCGACGGGGTTGCCCAGGAAATCCGCAGATCCCAGGATCTTGTGCACTTGGTATAATGCTTCCTGTGAATAATGTGCCGAGACGTTTTGCGTCAGAACAGCTGTCGAGACTCTCGCGTTTTCCAGCATTAGGGCGTTGAAACGGACAGGAGCATCATTAATATTGCCTATAGCCATCGTAAGAACATTGAGGAAGAACATCAGAGGATTCCGCGATGATGTCTTGTCTTCAGCATTGACTCGCTCGGTACGAACAAAAGATAGATCCAGCTGCATGGGCTGGATATTGAGTAGCTCAAAATACATATCCTGACCCTGCTGTTGCTGCTTCGGCTCAGGAATGTCGAGACTCTCATCGCAAAGTCTCCCTTCATGTGTCTCTGACCAGCTAGCTCCGGGCACCTTTGAGAAATCAAGAAGGGCGTACACAAAGTCCTCGTCGATTTCGAGTGTCATTTGCTGCAAGAGCAATGTCGCATATTTGATGTAGAGCACACCATAAGAGTCGTCCTTGACACGCGTTATCTGTGCATGGAGTGAAGGGTGTGCCTCAGTCTCCGTGTATACCTTTGGTACCACGCTAGGATAGAGAATCATGGGGAAAATTCCTCCATAGAGTTGATTATCGATCTGAATCCACTTGATAGATGCGGATACAGTCTGGTATAACGGAGATTCGCTATATCTCAGGGTGAGATCTCTGAAAGTGATATATGCAAGTTCGCGAAGCTGGCTATTGATCAAGGAGATACCGAAGCCAGCAAGTTTGAGTTGAGCTCGGAATGTGACATCCGTATCTTGACCCTTGACCTCGAACCCGTCTGCAACGCTGGTTGCAGATTCTCCATGTGATTTCTGCTTGTACAGACTCTTCGATGGCTTAAAATTAGACAGAATCAGAGTCTGGGTTGGTCCATCCGCGGCAACATTGAGATCAATAATCTTCTGTTCTCGCGAATTCTTAGCGGCTGGAACCTTCATCGGTATGAGATTGCCAATCTCTGCCAATTTGATATGTCTTTCCTTGCCGTTTGCACTGATGATGAGCTCCTTGAGTCTGGCAGCTGGATAGTCCCAAGCGTATGGCATTATGCTACGAGGGGGAAGGCGGTAACGAATAGGACGCCAGCCGGATCTATCATCGGTATCATCTTCGTCGTCGATATTAGGATTTGCTTGCCAAAACATAAACTCCATGTCGCTTTCGTTCCTCATGGAGAACGGCCAGTTCTTCGTTTCAATGCTCAAGTGAAGGAAAATGGTGGCATCTTCCATCAGAACTTCAACACGAATGAGCTTTTGTCGCTGGCCAACCTTGGCGAGCTTCACATGTGTGGTGCCGAGATCTGAAATAGTGAACGGAGATGACCACTGATTGTTGAGACCTGGGAAGCAAAGGCACAATTGCTTAATTGGAGACTTCTGGAGGAAATGAAGAGCCCTGAGTTCTCCTGATCTCAAGGTCATGAGCTCAGATGATCCAGGCTCTCTGACATTGATTTCCTCGCTCATACGATTCTTCAAGACGAACCTCGGCGCTAGAGTGACGACCTTTGTCATCTTATACTTCCCTTCCCCGTTCTCAATGCTGATTCCAATGTGGATTTCAGTATTTTGAGTTGCCGCTGAAGGAAGAACAACATCGATCGTACTACCTATGGCGTCAAAACTCTGAGGCTTGCTCCAATTTGACTCTCCGACTTTGAGGATGACGCGATTGCGCTGATCATCACCGTTGAAGCCAAACATGAATGGCAGTGCTTTTTGGACCGCATCACCAGATACGAGATCACGACGAACATTTTGACCAGCAGCTGACCTGGCCTGTTGAAGCAAAGATTTTGCCTTTATGTTGATATCGAGGCCTGTCTTGTTCAAAATAACATAAGGACTGTATATCGTGAGTCGGAAAGCTCCACCGCCATCTGGGATTCTGTAATAATGTAGCTTGAGATTGAGTGGGAGACCTTCGTGGTCTTTGCAGACTAGTGTAGTCTCCCTACGGAAGTCGTCGGAGTTATTCGAGTTGATAATAGCAAATTCACTGGCTTTGAAAACTGTGTCTTGCATATCAATGCTCAACAGTAATAAATGCGACAGTTCAACCACGTGAACTGGACTAAGACCGCCTTTTCGGAGGAAATTCGTCCAGTCCTTCCTGGTATTCTTATCATAGATGCGATATTTGAAGTCATAAGGAAGGAGATTTTCCAGCTCAATGGGAGCCGACAGGCGAATTCGCATGTATGGATATATGCTGGTTTTCTGGTTAGCAATTGCATCAGCGAAGATTTAACGAATTAACACTTACTTGCAGAGTGGGTTGCTCGTATCGTGCACAGCATTCATCTGAAAATAAAACGGAGGCGTCTTGCTGTCGGTTTCACCTCGGCATGTCATCGTTCGTGTTGGGCGCTTCAGGAGGTCACGCCACCACAATGATTCTGTTGACCAAGAATACCCAAATCCCTGATCGGGTCGCACCAGAAGCTGCTTCAAATATGCAGCTCCAACGGGTGCTGGCCTACTCTCTCCAGGAGGAATCTTTTCGATCTTGAGAAGATGGCCCTCTTGAGCGTCAAATACGCCCATTTCAACAGGAATCTGAGTATTGTTCTCAACCAGCAGAGGGGATCTGAAAGTGATATACTTGACGTTGTCCACTCCAAGCGTCACTTCCACAAGCAATCGATGAAGGATATTATCCACCCTAGGTTTAAGATTGTAAAGGAACTCTCCCTCGCGATTAACTGGAATCTTGGCAATGCTCTGGAAACTACTTCCTTCAAGGAGCACTCCAACCACCGCGGATTTGACGTCGGTTGAGAGGTTCTCTCTCGTTTTCTCCCAATTTTCAAAACGCCAAGGAGTTTCTTGACCGTCTTCAAGCTTTGTAGCCATTGCTTCGTCATCATCAGACGAGTCAGACCATACATTTATATTGAATCCTGTGTAGTTCCTAATACGGTATGGCGTATCGACACCGCGAGGTTTCGACAAGACATCATCTTTTGAACTAAGGAATTGAGCTGAATGCGACGCCAATGCAATTGTGGCTGAAGTAACAGTCAACTCCATCATCTTTTTCGAACTCAATTCGAGAGCCATGCTAGCCGGATCCTGTTTCCTGGACATGCGGAAACCAAGCTCCCATGGTTCAATAAGGGGTTCCCATGTCGACTTTGAGAAATTATACACATTGACGAACATATCAATGGTTGTTGCGGCAGTAAGATTACTTGACCAATCTTCGGCATTAGCCGTGAAGTTCTTGACGCTGAGATCAAGAATTGGCAATTCGTGCAAGTCTCCCAGCAGTACAACTCTTACGCCTTCAAGAGTAGCAGTTAACTCTTCACGCCTCTTCGGACCCGCTTTTACTGAAGTGCTCGATGCTTCACGTTGAAGCTGACTTTGCGCAGTCGTGCCTAGGCTTTTTGATCTTCCTGCCATAGACGAGCCTCGTCCGCTAGTTGTACGCTGTTTTAGATTTCCAGCACCTCGAAGCTGGCTTGCCTTCTTGGCCAAGGCAGATTTTTCTTCCTTAGTCTCGTCACCAGATAGTTCCGATGCCTTGCTGACAATTTGCAAGGCGAGAAGGATATCGCGCAAAGACAATCGAAGAACAAGAGGTTCTATGTCAATATGAATGCTAGAGAGCTGGGACTGCGAGCTATCCATGGACATGGATAAGGAGAAATCATCGAGAATGCGTAGACGTGTATCTTCGAAATGATCCATCCGGCACAGAAACATGCCCATCTCTGAGACTTGAAGCGTCAAAGCGTGCTGCTGAGACATGAGAATCTGTTTCGTACCAAGCACGATGGCTTCAGAACTAGTGCTGAGTGGATTTGCAATGAGGATAATCTGAGCGTCAATGACATTGATTCTAAAGGCAATGGTCATATTACTGCTGTTGCTGTTGGATGCTTCAGAGGTTTGCCGTCTAGCAATAGTCGGTCTCTGTTGACTTGGATGCTGGCTAATATTTAGTGCAGAACTGTCAGCCTCGGCCTCCGAGTTCTCGGCCGACTCCTCAATGATATCTTGGATCATATCGGACACTGGAGGCTCGTCTACTGCAAGTCCACCACTTATCCAAGACTGGATAGCAAATAGATGGTCAAGCGCAAGGATGACACGAGGACTGTCAATGGCGGCCATGGCGATGAGACTTCGTTCTTTGCCACCTGAGATTGTAAGACTTGCCATGAATTGCTGCACATCCTTGTTCAAGGAAGTCATGACATTCCTATATTTGTTGGTTTCTCGACTTCTACTGTCTTGGATGGTAAAAGACTGTATAGTGAGTTCGGATTCCAATGACCCATCGCTGACCATGCAAAGCTTCACAGTGGTATCATCCAGAGAGAATTTAGATAGGCTTGCGGCCTCGATATCTACGACGGGCTCATTCTCTTTGGCGTGGATCATCTCCAAGCCAATCGTTGGCACTTTGAAGACAAAGTCCAAATTCACCCAACTTTCCGAATCAAAGGTGAGCTCTGGTCCAAGATTGATTAGTTTTTCGCCGCTATCACCGCCAATCTTATTACGATCATATTCAGATTGTTGCGTAATGGCTGGTAATTCATCGACTGCCTCTTGTTCAATCGCATCCACATCAGGTGCAAAGGTATCAGGAATTGTCTTTACCAAATCCAGAAGAAATTTCAGCTGGACCTGTGTGATCCGTAGATTGAGTTGTGTCATCTGGCCAACAATCTCCACATCAGGCCTCTTGACACCCTGCAAATGCTCAGCATACGTTATTGAAAAGCCGAGGTCGACTTGGTGGATGAGTTCCAGTTCCTCAGACGTTGATTCGCCATAATAGAAGTCAGACGTCAATCGGATATTTCGAATGCCAGCGGATATTTTCATAGCTGTTGGCGAATACAAAGAGTCGTCCAGTGGGACGAACTTGTTCTGGACATATATCTCCCCAAGATATGCTGTCACCAGATCTCGGTGCGAATTGCCAGAAACCATGACGCCAGGAAAAACAATGATAGGAGTCTTGACAATGATATCGAAATGCATCTTATTGGCATTTTGTTGAATTTGTGAGGCTTGATTCGCCGCAGCTTGCCGGGCAGCATTGAAAATAGCCTGCATCTTGCCAAACTTCACGAGGAAATTTATGATCTTGCGGAATGGCTCCGAGATGAAATTCACTTTTATCGACCCGGTCTGGAGCCCGATGGATGAATCATAACCAGGATAGGTCTCTCGATTATCAGGATCGAAAGTTTCGTAGCTAAAATCAGCCAAGTCCTGTCCTTGAATTGTTACAAGTTCGCGCATCTCAAGCGGTGCACCTTGGTCGATGTCGTCTAAAAGAGACAGATCACCCAGCTTGCCCCCGATTCGCATCGTCTTCCCCATCAAGAACAATCCCAAATCTCCGGCCATAAGACTTAATGTGGCGAGCCTTATTCCATCATTATTCAAGACCAGAGATATTTTCTTGAGGCTTATTTGTATCCGTATCTTCTCAGGCTCTACTGCTTTCTGCTGTTGGATGGCAAGATCTTCTTCCTCTTCTTCATCTTCGGACTTCAATTCGGATCTCTGAACAGCCTCATTGGCCCCATTTGGGTTCGTAAACGTTATGAGAATGAAATCCAATAACGTGAGCAAAGTCTGTCTGGTAACAATGAGGTTGATTGTCGAGATCGCAACATCAAGATTTGTCTCAATTCCTGCATATAGGGTCATGAACTCAGGCGAATCTCTTCTGATTTTGGCATATTTGACGTGAACCAGAGCTTTCTCATCATTATCGCCATCCGCAGCATCGCCAGATGATATCAAGCGCTTGAATTCAGGCAGAGGGTTCCGCTCCACATGATCATCCAGCGAAAGAGACTGAAGGGAAACTTCTGCAGTCAGGTCGAATGGTCGGACAGTCAAGTCAATCTTGAAGTGGTCTGCAACAAGCTCCACTAGTAATTGATCTGGCTTATCTCCATTTGGATCGCTTCGATATAAAGAGCCTTGAAGTCTGTCAATACTGAAAGATAATTCAAAGTTCCGCTGGGCAAGTTGCAGATCAGCGTCTGTGTGGCCAACTGAAGCATCTTGAAATACAGCGTCTTCATCCTCATCAATATCTGAATCTTCGATTACAATAGCCTTCTGAGCGACAAAAGGGAATGAAACTGATTGTCGCTGGGATTTTCGGCGCTGAGACACTGAACTTTGCGCACGAGGTCGCTTGGGAAATTCTATGGTCATGGAACTGGTCAGAGGCTGCGAGATTTCATCCTCATCGTTGTCAAACTTCGGAATGGCGACATTGATAATCCGCATCAAACTCTTGTATTTGACGTCGGATGCAGAAGCATGAAGCATTGGCAAGTGCCCAGATACACGGATCTTGGGGATGTTCGGTGTCTTTGGTACGATTGACAGTTGGACAACGAACTGAATGTTGATTCGATCAACGATGTGGAGTAATTTATCTTCAGTATCTTCCAAACGCGCCCTTGTTTCGTCCACTGAGGGTCCGATGAGAACTTGAGTTGCATCCAGATTGAGGAGAAATTTGTCATACATAAGACCCTCCAAGCGCTTCAGGTCTTCGGCTGTATATGTGTGATTGTGCTTAGACTGTATCTCGCGTATTGTTCCTTGATCAACCAGCTCGCTATTGAGACTTACATGGCCCGCATCTATAATAAGGCATATAGAATTTTCGGTCTCAATATTCTCAGGAATGATGATTAGAGGGGCTTGTAAGTCTAGCTTGGCATTGATTGTCTTGTGCTCTTCCAGAGCGAATTCCAAGCCGGCTCGTGTTTGCTGCCGTATGATTTCTACTGTCGCTCCCGCAGTATCCATAAGAGCATAAATGGAATCCATGTGTCGCTCTGGAGGTTTGAAGAATCGCACAATCTCTACGACAAAATTCGGGTTATAAATTATCTCCATAGACCTCAATTTGGCTGTAACTGCCAAATCCGCACTTTCATCAAGAGGATTCTGCTCGAACTGGAATTGGAAGAATGGTTCAACAGCGGTACTCGAATCAGAATCGTCGATCAGCTTGATCTCATTAGATTTTGGCGAGTCTTTGACCCGTACAATCTGTGGATATAGGCTCTTTGCGGTTGTTCCGTCATTGAGACGAAGCCCTCCTAAACTAACATCGGCCAGGAAGGAATCAGGCCGTTTGAGAACTTTGGCCTTGAAAGCATCAAAGTACAGACTAAGAACTTCAACTGCTGAAGCATGGGTGTCTCTCTTCAGCGTGAAACTTCCCAACTTGAGATCAGCGTCTACCTGTAATTTTACAGTCTCTCGAGGCAAATCCACGCTTGCTGCGAGGGCGTTTTTCTCGTCCCAATCAATGGCTTTGTACAACTCTTCCCGTTGTTCGTCAGTCATTGTTGTTGTTTCGTCTTCTTCTTCTTTGGCTTCCTCTGGTTTCGAACCCCAAGCCCAAGCAATCCAGCCTTGTGGCTGAGGCGGCGGTGTTTTCTTGACACCAACGTTCTCCTTTTTCAACTGATTTCTGGCGAGAGATCTCCAGAATCTCAGGTCTTCATATGCCGTCTTCCATTCAAGTTTGCTGAGCTCCTCGGCCTCGACCGGAGTGAACGGCTGTTCTCGCTTTTTCTTCTTGAAGAGCTCGACATAGCGGACTCGGTCATCCCTCCGTTCCCGGAAATAATCCCAAGTCCAGCGACGATTTCTTTCGTGAATCTTACTCAAAACCGCGTTTCCGGCAAATTTCAGCCAGGCCCGAGGATCTTCGGAAGGCCTCACGCCTTTAGGCTGCCATTTTTTGTATTCTTGATGTCGCATGAAGTAGTGGAATAGATCAGCCATCATCAGTGCGTCCCTGTACTGATCATCGTCCAGAACCAGCCCAATCTCATCGAATAGGAGACCAGCCTTGACCTTGGGCCTATCCAGTTTCCCAGACCTATCCATTTCGATCCTTGCGCGACCACTGACGGGCTTCAAAATGAACTGATGCTTAGCAGAATCAGGATCCTCGACTTTAGCAATCATGTCGTTAAATCTTGTCATCATCTCCTCATGAGACATAACTTCGGCAGCACCGGGTATCTCAGCTTCTCGGCCAGTGCCCATCAACGCCGAGTCCGTATTGAAGTATATGGCCAAAGCCTCGAGGGTAGCGAGCTTATGTGCGACGCCGACAGAATTCTGGATGTAGGTTGGATTCCATTCTCCATCCGTGCTCACGGCGCTGAATTCCTCCAGAGTAACACCCAGAGCGAAAGGATGTCCGGGGGCCGATATTGAATCTTCGTATCGAACGTGTATATTCCTCACCGTGATCTGTAAATTGTTTACGATGGTCGACACCAAGCTCTCCGTAAAGCTCTGGCTCTTCTTCTGCTCCTCCTGACTGAGACCTTCGTCGCTTCTCTCCTTGAGCAATTCTGCGCTGTCGAGCTTCTCTATCTTCACAGCCTGTCTCCTTCGTTCTTCCTCATCCTCGTCGTATTCGGCATCCTCCTTCGGTGCTGCGAGCAGGTATACATCCTCTATGAAAACCTTCACAGGCTGACCGCGCAGATTGGACCATGGTATCGTCAACGTCAGAGCTCCAAGATGGCCCTCTACGACATTTATCGGGAGTTTCAGTTGGTCCAGCGCTTCTCGTCGGAGTTCAAGGTCGCGAAGCTTCACATCTCCCGACCAGATTCCCACCTTCAATTGTCCTGGATCAAAGTTCCTTATGTACATGCCCAGGAAGCGATTGAGCAGACCGGCCACCAAACCTTCCAACATCTTGTCCTATTGGCGCCGTGACCCAGGGGGGGAGGGACAATCGTTCGGGTCGTGTTTATAATTGTATTGAAGGCATATGCGGTTGTCGTTTAACGACTAGTGGGAAGCAGCACATAAGATGGGGCACTTCGGCTGGTGAATTCGAGTGTGCAAGAGAAGTTTGTCGGCATATCATATGAGTCGCTATGTAGGTCGTTGAAGGGGGTTTGTTGAGGCCGTTCAATTCATGGCGACTTCAGGTACCCTTATCGCGCACCCCTCGTAGACTCTGATTCGGAAGGGAATAAATTGGGCCGAGTATCCACGAACAATCGAGCAATAGGACAGACAATAGGACAACAGGACAATAGGAGACGACGTCCACGAAGTCGTTGAAGAGCGCTGTGCGATGAGGTCGTAGTGCGTCGGTCGTGTTGATATGCAACAGGTGAAGGTGGTGAAGGTGCTGGCACCAGTAGTAGTTGTCTGGCTAGTTGACTTAGCTAAGTCCTGCCCCAAAGGCTATCCACGCATGATTCCTGGCGGCTCCGAATAAGCTAGGCGTCCTTTCCATTCCTCGCTTCGCTTCCTCACTTCGTCACTTCCTCCCTTCTTCCCTCCTACACTGCTACTACTCTACCAATGACGTCGCCAGTGCAAGCTCGGGCCAGCCGTACGTACAAAACAATTGTAGACCCTATCCAGCTTCAAGTGACGAGCAGCATCCAAATAACTGGTGTGATTATGATCCGTGATCCTTAAATCTTAGTTTAAATACTCTTCATCTTCAATCTGTATGAAATCTATCATTGTGACTTCTCAAGGCTTATTGTCATTCTCATTCTCATATTGGAGCTTGTTGAGCTCCCCCAATACTCTTCTTGTAGCCTTGTCACCAGCCTCGTGGGCTTAGAAGACCAAGCACCAGCACAACACACTATGCTCCGAACTCCAACACTTCGACTTCGAATCACAGCAACACGATCAATTCCCGAAACCCTCAGCAGAACAGTTTCCGCGAGATTGAAGTACGGCCTTTCGCACGGCAAGATAGACCTCGCATCACAATTCCGCTCTTTAACTTTAGGAGCAAAAAGACCGCAGGTCGCAGTCTCACGATTCCAGCCCCTTAGAACCCCGCTGTTGCGATATGCGACCAGCCCAGAAATCCCGCAACATGATAAAATTGATAGACAAGTAGAAAAGGAGCTCGCGAGGCAGAAGCTTGAGGTAGACAAGGAAGCTGTCACTGCAGAATCCAGCGTGCGCAAGGTCTTTGAAACGAGCCAGGCTCCACCTGAGGAGGGTGAAGTGCTTGGTGGAGTGAAGCGTGAATTCGTAAGTCACTGGTCCTCGTACTTGAACTTCATTGCAACATCGGCATGGCAACATGGGATGCCGTTATGGCATGACGGACTGACTCCAGTACAGAATACGATCAAAGAGACCCTCGCCCTTGAAGAAGTGCCTCTGGAGTCCTACTATCTTGGCGCTGCCGGAACGCTACCATATCTTGCTATGTCTATCTCAACGGTATATCTGAGCTATTGCATAAACTACGCAACAGTGTTTGGATCAACCTTCCTTGTCACGCCTCAGACCGCGCATGAACTTTTAGCAATTATTGAACCAGTCGAGATAGGCTTTGGGGCCAGTGTGAGTCCCGGCCACTCATCAAGAACAGCGGAATCCATAACGGCCAGGCTGACTGATACATCTCAGATCCTCTCCTTCCTCGGCGCCATCCACTGGGGCCTCGAATACGCCGGCTACGGCGGCCACCACGGCTACCGCCGGTACGCCATCGGCGTGGCTGCACCGGCCGTAGCATGGCCAACAATGCTCATGCCCTTTGAATATGCGTTGATTACGCAGTTTGTCGCCTTCAGTGCCCTCTACTTCGCCGACGCTCGGGCGACCGTTAAAGGGTGGGTGCCGCCATGGTACGCCACTTATCGCTTCGTCCTCACCCTGGTCGCTGGTGGCAGCATCGTTCTCACTCTTATCGGACGAGGACAGATCGCGGTGACGGGGCCGGGAGCGGCGGATAAGTTGAAGGAGATCGGGGAAGCACAGCGGGCAAATCAGCCGGGTGAAGAGGAGGCTAAACGGTTACTCTGAGAGATTGGCTGCCAGTACAAAGGTTGACCAGAGGGAGGAGGGAAATGGCACCACGGAAGAAGATAATGAAGAGGAGGATGGTGAGAACAGACAAAAATGGGAAGAAATGAAGCATGGTTGAATGACTTGAATACTGGCGTTTTAGGTTCCACAACACTCACGATTAGGGTATTGCTTTCCGCAAAACGCAATGGATCATATTTCTCTACCTTGTATTTCTCGACCTTCAAGCTCGCAACGCGCCCCATCGGCGAAGCTGCATCGCCTCCGAGTCCACACCACTCCGCCCATCCATCTCCATTCCTCTTTCGCTCTCCATCCCCACCTCATCTCCTCCCTCTTCGCCCCTTCAATCCCTCCTCTCCTTCCTCCCCCTCTGCTGCCTCTACGACCCCACTCATCAGCGTCCTCTCCTCTCCTCTCCTCCCCCCTCTCTCTCTACCCCAGGCCAAATCAGAGCCTCACTTACATCTTCCCCCTCCCGTCCCCCCACCCTCCACCTCGCCTCCTCGAACAGCGCGCTCAGCGGCCGCCCGTCGAACGTGATATCCGCGTCTTCGATCGCGATGGTCTGCCACGCCGCCTCCGTCGCCGGGGTGTGCGGATGGACGGAGGGCGTTGATGCGGCGCTGGCGCTGGCGCTGGCGCGGGGATGGCGGGACTGTTGTGTCGCCATGTCGAGGCTGGTGTGTTTGGGGTTGGGATATGCTATGAGGGAGCGGGTGCGGCTGGGAGGTGGATGGGGAGATGGGGGAGGGAGGGATTTATAAAACACACATGCTATGGGGTGGTCAGACACGCATAGATGAGAGTGAGATACGTTGAGCTGAGTCACAGCCATAGGGTGCATCGAGGGTGCGGCTCTTCATATGCATCCCGATCGCCATCCCCGATCTGAGTTTCGTGGTGGTGGGCTGTTGCATGTAGGTAGTCATCCGCGCAGGGCTGACACTGCAAGCCCCAAGCCCCAAGTCTTCAGACATCGGCATCCATGCTCACCAGGCTCGGGCTGATTACGGGTGCCCTTCAGCTGTGATGCATCCATCCATGCATCCCCATCCATTAATCGATCAATCACGTTACCTCACCCGTAACGGCGTATGTGAAGTGGGCGGGCGGAGGCAAGACGAGATGAGATGAGACAAAGGCTTTGTTTATGGGATCGAGGGGTTGAATGGAATGGCGGGGTGCAGACACGTGTTTTGGGGCGGGGCGGGGCGGGGCGGGGTGATGCCTGCAGCTGTCAGAAATCCCCTGGTCTGCTGTGCACAGTTGAACGTGATCGCTGTATATAGTATATTATATACGTACTATATTCTATAAGAATATACATATATTATATAAATATATTGAGCGCAATACCTAGGTACATAGCTCGATATGAGCACTCTGCGCATCTTTTATTCAGCACATGGAAGGCTGGAAGGCTCCTTGCCTTCTTCCTTCCCTCGACGCTTCTAGAAATCCAAATCGGCCAGAAGGAAGGCCGTCTGTCTTCCATACAGTAGTAAATCTACCTGCCAGGCCAAAATCACGTGCATCACACCACGTCAATGTGGCGTGACGACAGCAGGACGATTCCCGCCGAAGCCTTGTGATGTGATGGGCTGCATCGGTGACGGCGGAGATGGCTGGGAATAAACCATGGCTGGGAATAAACCGGGTTTGATCCCAGTGATTATACCATACTCGCCACGAGAACCTGGGGAGTTGTAGGAGGGATAGGACGGAGCTGTCGCGGGGATGAGAGTTTAGCCATCATCCATCCGTGGCTTCGCATCTCAACTATAGGCAGCCCCCGAGCAGAGTCGGGAGACCTGTAGGAGCCGTCCGGGGAAGAGGAAGAAAAGGAAGGCATCGTAGGTTGGTGTCATGTCTCCTTCTATATAATGTCGAGGCTGTTCCTGCCTTCTCGTTCTCTTCTCCTCCACATTCCAATACCAAGCATCTCCTTGAAGAAGTACAAAGTACTTTTATCGCTATCAATACCAATACCAATACCAATATCATATCTTCGGATATCAAAACATCTCCAGCCCTCACCAGGTGCGACGAACCAATCACAATGCCACACCTAACACAAATCCCAACGACCCTCCACTCCACCGACCACGAATTCACATCCCTCCTCCGCATCCTCGAGGAATACGCCCACCGCAAGCACGCCGCGCCCTTCGTCCCGCGCTTCGACCTCGAAGAGCACGAGACGACCTACGAGCTCTACGGCGAGTTCCCCGGCGTGAAGCCCAACGACATCACCGTCTCCGCAATCAACGACCACTCGCTCGAGATCAGAGGCGTCATCAAGCCCCGCTCGGCACCGGGCATCGAGACCGAGGAGGTCGAGAGCGTCGAGCACAGCATCACCGTGCAACACCCCCACGGCATCCCAGCCCCAGCCACGCCCGTCGAGCCGCCTAAATCGGAGCAGTCAGCGAGGGGCGCGGAGGAAGGCGCGCTATCCGGGCCAGCCAAGCCGGCAGAGGAGAAGCTGGCGGAGAAGGCCCAGCATCCACTGGAGCCGCGCGAGGAGGAGCTGCGCTTCCCCCGCCGCAGAGCGATGTACGAGGATATCCTGCTGCAGCCCGAGCTCGCGCCGAAGCCCAGCGAGCCGTTGGAGATGATTGAGGATGTGCTGTGTCGGTCGGCTGTGCAGAAGCCCGTGGAGGAAAAGAAGGAGGCGGAGAAGGACAAGGAGACGGTCAAGGTGATTATTAGCGAGAGGCAGACGGGGGAGTTCCATCGCGTCTTCCACTTCCCGACGCCGGTGGAGCTTGGGGAGGGCGTCAAGGCGAGGATGGATAACGGCGTCTTGCACGTCTCGATTCCGAGAGGGCCGACGCCTCCCCCGCCCAAGCCGGTGCAGGTCGACGTTAGTTGGATCCCCTACTACGGGTTGTAAGGATGGACAAGGAGGGGACTGGTGGGAGAGAGAGGTGGTGTTAATTGTGGAGGAGAGAGGGCGAAGGATATGGAAGCGGAGGAGCAATGATGCTGCGTTGTCTGCGGATTTGGCGTGCTTTGGATGCGAGATACCTCCTAGCCTCGAAGGGGCCGGGAATGTTTTGTTTTGTTTTGTTTTGTTTTGTTTTAACTTGGAATTGAATATCTGTCTCCTATTCCGTTTGTCGTTGGGATAATTACTGAAAATGTCAAATCACCTTCGTATCTTGGAGATCGTGGAAAGCACTAATATATCAAGTGAAACTGTGTCGCTCAGCATCGTATCAGCTAATCACAGAGCTAAAAAGGCACATCTACCAATAACGAGAAACTCTTTATCACGATCCTGACATTGCTGTTAAAGTCAGGTGGTGCTCCTGCTGGAACTGTTGCAATGCTTCAGCTCCCTCAGAGCGCAATCCCGAAGACATTCCGGAAATCCACCTGCAGCTCCAGAGTTTCGCCGGGAGGCTCCTCTATAACATCATATCGGCGGGTCAGTGGGTATGTATGTGGTAATAGGCTAGAGGTGGGCAGAAAGAAGCCTACTAGAAAGTCGACGAAAGCATATATATACTTACACATAAAGACGCCAAAAAGCCCAGCCACGCCATCTAGTCAGTCCTGCGACGAGGATGAGAAAACAGCATCACATCACTCACTACTCACTTAACGCGTCTCGGGCCACACACAACCCATGATGTCTCTATCATCATAGATGTGAGATGAGAAAAGAAACAAAAAAAATACGAAAATAATGGAGTGGCAGGGGATCGAACCCTGGGCTTTTCGCAAGAATGCTCATATGTGATTGCTCACGTGATGCAAAGCGAACACTCTACCACTGAGTTACAACCCCTTTTTGATGTTAGTATTGGCTTGGAGAAGTACATGTAGGACTAAAGAAGTCACGTTGCAAATGATATGCAAGGTGCTTCAGTCAGTTCACAAGTGGGAGTAAGAGGCGGCAGGCACTGAGTCCGCGGGGGGTGAAATACTCGAAGTAGGCGGACTATTCACTGTGTAGGGGATGTCTTTAGGTTGGATCGAGTTGCAGTTCGGGTATTACTATTTAGATTACGCATCGAGTACTAACTAAATAAATCATAGCTGGCTCCGCCTATACACACACATACGGATATTAGAGAATTATCGTACAATTTGCAGAAACTAAACCTATACGGTAGGTAATAAATGATCACACGCGGAATACTGCAGTATACTTTTCTGGCTGAGTCGAGTTTGAGTACAGGCAGGCCCTCAGTCACCGAGTTGAGTAATTGAGTATGCAATGCTCAACTCAGCTAGAGCCCTGAAGGCTGATGGGGAATTAAGCAGGCTATTTCATGTAAGCAGTGCAGGCGAAGGAGGCATTGGAGAATAAGCGCTACGATTGTTCAAGCAGCTCAAGGGCTAAGTCCATTAAGATACATATACTTCAGCCCTCGGCCTCCGCCACCGCTCCTCAAAACACGAATTAACCACATCATACTACGCGCCAAACTCCCAACAATGACTGGCTATATGCTCTATACAGTTACCTTCCCCAACCTCAGTACCCCGCAACCCCTCGCCTGTCCCCATCTTGCCAATCCTAACGACGCTCACTAGCCGCCGTCAGCCTCTCCACCGCCGCCGGACTCAGAGCGCCGAGCCCAGCCCTCTCCTGCATATTCGTCATCGCGAGCGTAACCGGCGTCGCCGTGCCCGTCACCGGCGCAGGAGTGCTGCTGCGCGTCGCCGGAGCAGAGCGGTTGTGCGCCATGTGCGACTTGACGAGATGTCCCGCAGCCAAGGCAGAGCACAGGGACAGTTCGCCGGCGAGGACACCGGCACAGACGATGCGTGCGAGCTTGCGCGCGTTGTCGCCGGGGTTCGTGGGGTGGGAGCCGCGCACGCCCAGGAGATCGAGCATCGCGGCTTGGGGCTCGAGGATGGTGCCGCCGCCCAGGGTGCCGACTTCGATGGAAGGCATGGAGACGGAGATCTGGAGGTTTCCGCGAAGACTGGTATTGTTAGTTTGGCTCAGATGTTTATATAACGATCACTCACTTCTTCATGATGGTAATGCAGTTACTGCTCTCAACGTTCTGGGCAGGATCTTGACCAGTCGCTAAGAAGATGGCTGTGACGATGTTGGCGGCGTGAGCGTTGAAACCACCAATGCTGCCAGCCATGGCACTACCAATCAAGTTCTTGCTGATATTGAGCTCCACGAGAGCGTCAACATCGCTCTTGAGAACCTTGCGAACAACGTCACCGGGGATGATAGCCTCCGCGACAACACTCTTTCCTCTTCCATCAATCCAGTTGATAGCGGCAGGCTTCTTGTCTGTGCAGTAATTTCCAGAGACAGAGATGATCTGCATGTCCTCGAAGCCACTCTCCTGAGACATGACACTGAGAGCATGCTCGACACCCTTGGAAATCATGTTCATTCCCATGGCATCTCCAGTAGTAGTCTTGAAGCGGATGTAAAGATAAGTTCCAGCCAATGCCGTCTTAATCGACTGCAGGCGTGCGAATCTGCTGGTAGAGTCGAATGCCTTCTTCATTGTCTTTTGGCCAATTTCTGAATCAAGCCAGACCTTGGCAGCCCCAGCTCTCTCAAGAGTTTCAAATCCAATACATGGCCCACGAGTCATACCATCACCAGTGAGGACAGTAATGGCACCACCTCCAGCATTAATAGCCTTGCATCCACGACTTGTGCTTGCAACCAAAACTCCCTCAGTAGTGGCCATAGGAAGGAAATAGCTTTGTCCATCAATAACAATTGGGCCAGCAACGCCAACGGGCAAAGGCATATATCCAATAACATTTTCGCAGCAAGCTCCAAGAACGCGGTCCCAATTGTAATGTTCATAAGGCAGCTTAGAGCTCTCTAGGAGGCTTGTAGTATCGGAAGTGACTGGCGTGCGTGCTACGACAGCTCTGCGGATCTTAACGGCGCGTGTGGTATCTTTAAGAGTTCTCTCAAGAGCATAGCCTGGAATCTTGCCCTGAAGAGAAAGTTCAACAAGCTCCCTGTCGGTAAGTTCGGGTGCACGCTTCTCCAGCAACATCTTGTCAAGCTGCGCAGGTGTGCGTTTCGGTCCAACTGTCGAGACATTGGATGTACCATTGGCACTGAGAGCTTTTGTCATGGTAAGGACATCGCTTTCATCATCAGTAGTAGATGGTGTTGGAAGGCTGATTGCAACAATTTTCGCAACTGGTTCGTTGTCAAGGAATTGATTTGCTGCGGGTACTTGTGGATCATCGTTGAATGCCTCTGCCTTTTCCAAGGCAACTGGATCAACTTCATGATCTGGAGTCTGAGGATCCTTGATGGTCCATCTGGCAGCATTGAAGAGATATCCGTTGAGAACTACGCTCAAAACCAAGGCAACCATGATCCACTTGGAGAGAACAGGGTCTTCCAAGCTTTTCAGTAAGCTATCCACAACTCTGCCACCCATGCCATAATCACTCGCATTTTCTCCATATTCGATATCGAAAGGACCACGGCCGTGATGGAGTGGCAGTGGCTTTGCGTAGTGAATCGAAGGATACTCGAGCTCGTATTTGATCGGGGAAAGAACAGTAACGACAGTTGCATGGCCAGATGACTTTGCCCTTTCGAAAATAGCATCCAAACCGTTGGCAGCCACCTTGAAAGGATCTAAACCAGGTCCAGACACTGTAGAGACACTCGATAGAACCGAGCTGTTCCTGCTGCCTCTGAATGGGATCGTGGCCAAATTGAGAATGTTGATGATAACAAAACCAGTAACCATCAAAACCTTGAACTTCGGGACACTGCTATCCTTGACTTTGCGGCCGAAGATATTGGTCTCGCCATTCGAGCCGGTATCATCCGGCCTTGGCCATTCGTTGCTTTGGGCAACATTCTCTGCAACACGCTGGCTAAGTCCATCGTCCTCCAGAGCTCTTCGAAGTGCCACGTGACGCTTGATCCTGTTGATTTCGAGCTTGATACTCAAAATCGAAGTATAGAAGGTGAAAAGAAGAATGCAGTCGAAGAATAAAATCCAGGCAGCTAAGAAGCAGAATTGCTGGAGGCCTCCTTGAACGCCAGATGCAGCACCAGCAACCAAAATCAAAATCTCGATAGCGTAATCTCTCACAATATCAAAACCCTTCTCCTTAATCGCAACTTGAACAGCGTATTGGATGGATGGTGGAGTAACGCCCTGCTTCTTCTCACCCTTTCCTCTCGTTGGGCTGTCCGACACAGGAGATCTGCGGTGGTCAAGAGCAGCCGAGAGAACAGCCTTAGTCAAAACGATGGCTTTTTCGAACCCAATTGTAACAACAAGGAACGGAAGACCTTCGGATAGGAGAACCATGTTAATCGGAACGCCCAACTTTGTTGTCACAATAAGACCGAAGAGGAAAGCGATAACCGATGAAAAGAGAACCGTGGCACCGAGCCAGAAGTTGGATCCCATGCGGCGCATGGACAGGAAGAGGGAGATGAAAGTCAAGTGCATTGCAATATATCCCAAAACCATAATGAAGATGTCCATGGTCTCGGCGTTCTTCAGGAGATCCACAAACCCTGACCACGCATTGGATGCCCAGAGTCTAAGACTTCCTCGAGAGTATCCTGGTGCCTTCGCCGCCTTCATTATCCATAGCTTCTGCTCTCCGTCTTGTGCCGCATCAGTCTCTGATGTGCCCACATTCGGAATCTCCTGAGCCGAGGCAAGGAATTCTGGAGCCTGGCTATAAGGAATCGAGAACGCGAGGGCGCTATCCTGGGAAATGGGGGCCAAAGGATTCGAGGTAGACGGTAATACGGTTATAGATAGATTCTGAGGAAGTGGCACAGCACGCGAAAGCGGTGCTGTTTGTGGCGAGTTCGTCGAAAGAGAATCGGGGAAGACGAATGTTAAGAGCGCAAGATGATCTGCGGTAGCTGGTACTGGCGAATCCGTCTCCTGCGGTTGCCATCTCCAAGCGGTGTCTTCGCCAACGTAGAGCTGGCGGCTTCCCTCCACCAAAGATGGCCAATCCGCCTTTCCTGCTCTTGTGGGGAGTCCATCGAACAAGCTGCCCTCAAGCAAGCCAATATATGTAGTACTGGCCAAAAAGGCGACTATAACGACGGTGTGTATGGGGTGAATGCAGGCTCGACGAGATAAGGCCTGGAGCACTGGGGTGATCTTTGTATTGATCCATCCTGGCTGGGCATTGGTATTCGAGATTTGCGGCCCGCGAAACCGCGAAGGCAAGAGCGACGCGATCATATTATTATTGTCGAGGATAAGGAGCGCACTATGTTGAAGGCATCGATGTCCAGGCTGATATGGCGGGGGGCGTGTCCTGCAGAATGGGAGATGTTAGCACAGTGTCTTCGAGTCAGTCGCTGAGCTGAGGTAGCAAGCTTAGGGAGCAAGCTTCAGTTCGTGGTAATTGAAGTCTGCACAGCACAATCCCGGCATGCAAGGTGTCCCGAGATAACCTTGACACTCGATTGACTCAGAGACGAAGTCGGCGGACTGCCAACAGCTCGATTGTGGGAGGGTGGATACGTACGGGACCTTGCTACTTGCTCTGGCTTGAACGGACAGTACTGGGTATGAGGATGGGTTGAGCCACTCGAGGGGGAGGAGGAAGAGGAGGTGGAGGAGGAGGAGGAGTAGGAGGAGAAGCAGAAGAAGAAAGGAGGGAGGAAAAGGAGGTGGAGGTGGAGATGGAGGTGGAGGTGGAGTTGGAAGTTGAGGCGGAGGTGGAGGTGGCGGTGGAGGGAGACGATTGTTCTGGTGGTTGACAATTATTATGGCTCGAACGCCTGCCTCTTTGTCGACTCCTTATCCAAATTTCGTGCTGCGAGAAACGGAGTCCGTGCGGCTTGAGCCGTCCGTCAGTCCACGCTTATGAAGTAAGTACCCGAAAGAACAGCCAGGAACAGATCTTGGCCCGAAGATCACAGCCAATGATTCCAGCAACGTCTGGATCCGTAGATGCAAGATAATCAGACAATTATCGGATAATTATCAGATAATTATCAGATATTTATCAGATATTTATCAGATATTTACTTTTTGTTCCTATCTTGATGGCGGGTTTTCAGAATTTTGGAGCCTTTGGGGATTGCTGGCTGGCCTTAGTATTATTGTCTCTGCGGTCACAAGTCGAAGTCGACGATGTTCTTTGAGACGACATTCTTTGGATGATCGATCTTCTTTGAAGGCACAAAATGGAGAATGACCCGTCCTGAGTACTGAGTAACTGTGTATGTCCGAGTGCACGTACTGTGTACTACTGCCATGAATGAATGATGAATGGCAGGTATCTATATACTATCTATATACTATCTATATACTATATACTGCAGCATAGCCTACTATCGAGTATAGAATATCGGGCATCAGAGGTCTGAAGATCCAGAATATCACATGATTCTCACATGACATCAATATCAATCCCCGGCGGTCGGAGGGTGTTACGTATATCAATCACGTGGCAAATCCATTAAAGCAAAACTGTGCACGTGCTTCCGAAAGAGGAATAGATAGACCACGTGAGCCAAGCACGCACCGGCCATCGCTGATTTCGTTATCGTTATCGTTATCCGCACACAAGGCTACTACTCAATCACACTGACTACTCCTGAAGCTTGCCGCATGAATCATTTAACCACTATTTTGATATATGTATAGTATATTGATATTGACATTGCCATTGCCATTGACATTGTCATTGTAATTGTCATTTTTATCCTTGCAACTTCTTTTATTTGCATGCTTAGATACCCTATAACCTATTACGATGAGCGACGAACTGAACCCTGAGCTTGAATCCTTCCGGCAGCAATGGCGCGCCGAAGTCACAGCAAAGACGAAAGGCGAATCTTCGAAGCATCGAACACAGCCAGCAAGGCCAACGCCAAGGAGACCATCCATTGCTCCTAAAACGATAGACGAAAAGCTCGGAGAGGAGAGGCATGATGATCAAATCTTAGATGAGGAAGATGGGGATCTTTCCATTAGACCTCGTGGGAGGAGCTTTCACGCCGCTTCGAGCACTGATGAAGATGTGGATAGTTTCGCGAAGACAGCCACCAGGGAGCCCGTCTCTGCGCTGGAGCATTACGAGAAGGCCGTGGAGCGAGAGACACAGGGAAATCTTGGAGACAGTCTGAAGTTGTATCGCAAAGCTTTTCGAGTGAGTGTTTCTGCCGCTTTGACCCATTTGCGATGTCTCTAACAACGTACCCAGATGGATGATCGTGTTGATCTCAAATACAAGAACAAGCACTTTCCTCCTTCCTCCTTCACCACAAAACCTATCGATCTGAATCCTTCGAATGCTCCAGCTACAGTCCCAAGTACTGCCCACCACTCCCTAGACGGGCTACCAACGACAAATGACCTTATATCCAGTTTCGCCGAGTTGAGCATTGCAGCTGCCGAACCTGCTATAGAGGGAGCGCCTGCGCCACCATGCCCCATAGCGGATCTGCCCGAGGAAATCCTTATTCATATTCTTATAGACCTGGCACTATCGGACATACCATCAATTATGAGCTTGGCCCACGTATGCAAGAAGTTCGCCTTCCTCGTCGCAACCGAAGATCAAATATGGAAGCGCATATGCCTGGGCGATGAATTCGGCTTTGGTGGGATGCACTATACGTGGCAGATTGAGGTGACGGGACAACCACTTTTGGACTCCTTAGAGGACGTTGAAATTGTGCCCGTCACTCGCACCTCTCGCACTTCTCTCGAGGTGCCATCGGCCACCGCCACACCATCAGATCTGCCTATATCTCCTCCCATATCCAACACTCTTGCTCTACCCTCTGCCCTACAGCCTCCATCTCCCTCATTTGTTCTTTCGCCTCTCTATCCAACCTATGCGAGGATGTTCCGCTATCGCCCACGACTACGCTTCAACGGCATCTACATTAGCACCGTCAACTACATTCGCCAAGGTCAGGCCGCACCTTCACAGACCACATGGGGTTCTCCTGTTCATATTGTCACCTACTACCGCTATCTGCGCTTCTTCCGCAACGGAGCGGTTCTCTCGCTGCTCACTACACATGAGCCAGCCGAGGTAGTTCATGCGCTTCTACCCTCTCTCTTTCACATCAAAGCACCCGCCAGTAGCCCCGTCTTCCATGTGCTGAAGGGCCGATGGAGACTTGGCAGGGAGCCTGAGAAAGAGGGATCGACGGAGCTCGACGAGAGTGCATTGACGGTTGAAACGGAAGGGTGTGATCCAAAGTACGTGTTCAGGATGGAGTTGGAGTTGAGGGGGCAGGAGAGAGGAAGGGCGAGGTTGATGTGGAAGGAATTCTGGAATTGGAACCGCTTAACTGATGACTGGGGAGAGTTTGGATTAAAAAATTATAAAGCGTTCGTATTCAGCAGAGTTAAAGCATATGGCATGGGAGCATAGAAAGAGACTGTTACATAGGAATAAGGCCTCCATTAGTGGGAGACCTTGTACATAGAGATTTAACGAAGATATGAGAAACGAATATCACGAATTTTGAGAGGTTGCTATCTTTTCCACTCCCAATATAAGACTACTTTAATCGTCTTTTAAAATTTGGTGTCGATAGAACAAAAGTTACAAAACTGCCATCTTCCCTCAGAAGCCCTAAAATTCTGGAAATCCTGGAGCTACATAAGCGAAACCTTGACAACGTCAACATGAGAACTTCCCCGGGTTCCTCTCTCCCTCTTCCTCTTCATCTTCCTCTTGCCCCTTCACCTCCAAAGATCCAGAACTTGAGATGTTCATCATTTCGGAAAACACAGCAATCCACCCTTCACAAGCTTGCAAGGTACAGATACTTCATCCTCCATTATTCTCTCTCTCATATATGCCAAGTGTTGTCATCCTTTGTCCAACCCGTCTCCAATGCTGTTCATGTCGAGTCAGTTTGCTCCTGCATATTGCATCACATTGCACCTCATCCGCCTTCTTGGGGTCGCAGCAAACATTCCCTTCTGTGTCTCTTGACCATCGCAGGCAGCCATTCCAACAATGTCTGTCACTCAAAGCCCAACTCATACCCAACTCATCTTTCAATGTTCTCAATTCTCCTCCTTTGTCAGCTATGACCTCAATGAGCTCCATCAAAGGATCGTCCCAAAGCATCCATCATGATATTTTTCTCCTTTCTTTGTTCCCCACGATCCACCACAACCAGCACTACTTGCTCCTGCTGCCACCGCGAAGATGATCGCTCAACATCTCAGCACTCGTCGTGGGCATATCCCTATCCCTATGCCTATTCCCCATTCTTCCCAACCTACACGATCTATACGACAGCACCATCCATATACATTTACGCATCCAACTTCGAACCATCCCCACCAACCAACCCGGCACCAGAACCCCCCAGACCCGCGCCCACAATGTCTCACACAGCCCTCTACGACGTGCTCAACGTCACTCCCACAGCCAGCCTGGCGGAGATCAAGCGCGCCTACCGCTCCCTCGCACTAAAATACCACCCGGACAAGAACCGCACCGACCCCGGCGCCGCCGAGATGTTCAAGAAGATCAACACCGCCAACGAGATCCTCTCGGTCGCCAAGACGCGCAAGATCTACGACAAGTACGGCCAGCAGGCCGCCGAGCACCCGGACCTGTACGACGACAACGGCGAGCCGCTGCCTGACGGCGGGGCCTGGGGCGACGGCGGCGGTGGCGGAGCGAGGGGCTTCGCGGGAGGGGCGGGCGGCTACGCGGGCAGAGGACCGCCGGACGCAGACGGGTATGTGCCGCTGTGGCGCGACCCGCGCGGCGACCCGTTCCCGACGGCGGGGCAGATGCCGCGTCTCTTCGCGCTGTTCGAGGGCCGGCCGGCGCGCGCGGTCAGGGATATTTACAATCAGGAGAGGCGGAGGAAGGCGGCGATGGAGGGGCAGGGCGGGGACGGGTATGGGGGGTATCGGCCGCAGAGACCGGGTGGGCCGTACAATGCGAGTGGGCATGGAGGGATGGGAGGCATGGGCGGTGGTTATGGCGGTGGTTACGGCGGCATGGGAGGCATGGGAGGCATGGGCGGTCGTTATGGCGGTAGCTATGGCAGAGGCACCTAGGGGCGTGGTTGTGAAGTTAGGAGTTGGTTACCAGGAAAGCTAAACACACGTGGATCTCAAATCCCCAAAGACAGGCCAGGCCAAATGCTGCTACTTTTAGGAGTGGGCCCAACCAATGCATTAGCAAACAATGTCGAGAAAGCTTAACAATAAATGCTCCACATCCATTTTCCTTCCACTTTCTTTCCACCACTGACAGTGATATTCAGTGGCATGCCCCTGCTTGGTGTTGTTGGAGAAAAGCGGCCTGTCAATGGTGCAGCTGTGATTAATGAGTAAAATAAAGGACATATAAATGCCCAAAGCGCAGTTTGAGAGTATTGGGACTTGTGATTTTCAGAAGGGAATGTCTGGAGTGTCAAGCCAAGATTTCGTGCGGAAGATCCTGTGCCATCTGTGATTATTCCAATGAATCTGTGCCTGATGGTGGTGGGCCTTTTGGCTCTCTGTCCGGCCATCTACGCCCATCGCGGTGAACACCATGATGGCACGCATATCGAAACGCTTGAAAGCAGGGCCAGTCCCGCAACCTGTGGTCCTTCTGCCAAGAATGCTGTCTGTTCACCGAACCAATGCTGTGGCCCTAATGTATGTACTCCGTATGTTCTGTGCCTGCCACTGAAGCGAGACATCTGATCGTCGTAACATACCCGCCCACACACAGCTATGTAGCTAACTCTCACCTCTGTAATAATAGGGAGTCTGCGGAACTGGTGGTTACTACTGCGTCGCGCCATCCTGCCTCTTCCAATTTGGTCCAGCCTGCGATGCAAATCAGACTCCCTCTGGTGTGAACACCACCTCTGCGCCACGACCGAAACTCGGCAATGTTCCTTACGGAGTCAGCCTCCGAACCTGCTCAGTTCCCGGCAAAGTCGCGCTCACATTCGACGATGGTCCATACATCTATACCTCGGACCTTCTCGACCTGCTGAAAGCCCGAGGTGTCAAGGCCACCTTCTTCATTGTCGGTAACAACGGCGGCAAAGGACAGATCAACGACCCCAAGACTGGCTATCCTGCCCTCATCCGGCGCATGCACAAGGAGGGTCACCAGATTGGCAGTCATACATGGAGTCACCAGGACTTGTCTGCCCTCACTCGTCAACAACGGTATGATCAGATCATCAAGAATGAGATGGCCCTAGGAGATATCCTGGGATTCTTCCCCACATATCTCCGACCCCCATATATGTCGTGTAGTGCGGACTGTCTGGCCGATCTGGGGGATCTTGGCTACCATGTGTCGAACTATAATATCGACTCCCTTGACTGGCAAGGAGATTATGCTCATAGTCGATCGATCTATCAGAGTGCATTACAAGCAGGGAATCCACATTCAAATGGCTATATCGCTCTGGCGCATGATATCCACAGCCAGACGGTTCACGAGTTTGTGGGCTTCATGATTGATACCTTACAGGCGCAGGGGTATGCAAGTGCACTTTATGGGGACTGCCTCGATGATCCTCCCGAGAACTGGTACAGAACACCCACCAATACCCAAAGTCATGATGTTTCTACATCATCGAGCACATCATTGAGCACACCATTGAGCACTACCACGGCATCTCAGTCTCCATCGACCTCGAACTCAACAAAACCTACAACACATGCGACGCCTACCGCGGTAGAGGGCGGGGAAGGTTCCTTTGGCAGTCGAAGTGGAAATGGAACTGAGACGAACACTGTCTCAGCTGCCGGTGTGGTGAAGCAAATAAGTACTACTGCGAAATCAAATGCAGAGAGCGTACTATATAACACACAAATTGCGATATTTGCGGCACTATTAGGGGTCTCAATTCCAGCTTATGGAATTTAGATATTCTGCGTATCCTTAACTGCAGCCATCCATATTATAAGGACAGATGAGTTATTGGCATAGAATGGTTATAACAATTCTACCGCTTTAGTGTAGCTCATAACTACAGGCTATAGTCTACCGCCCCCGTGGGGTGCGCGGGAGCTAACGCACTGCTGCGAAGCACGCGCGCGGACGGCTCCTACATCTCTCGTCTCGATCTTCGCTTTCTCTGCAGCGGCTTCATTGACCTACGTATCTATTCATATTTCCGGTGACGCTGAAATCGCAATCGAGATTCTCCCCCATTAAGACATCTACGAGCCTTGCAGGACTGGGGAGGAAGGGGCCTTTTGGGATTGCTGCTCCATTTCCCCGACACTACAATCCAATAGAGGCGTGGTATACGGCGAGAACATTTGAGAAAGTACTTTACTATTCATCATCCTCTGTTCACACAGCACCGAGATACTCAAGGGAAAGGGAGCTGAGGATACAACGAGAGAGGCTGAAGAGCTCCATTCTGGCCCAGGCCAGGAAAGGGGATTTGGATGAGCTGACCTGGCTTCTAGACAGCCCTGATGCGGCTGGGCTAGAACTCCAATCCAACAATCCGCTGGCTGCATGAAGCGATTATCGGCGGCCAGGCTGAAATCGTGCGTTATTTCATTGATCAAGGCTACGACGTGAATGAAAAAGGCGTCAAGGAATCCAGCATCAAGTGTATGACACCACTCCATCTCGCAGCACAGCACAACCGGGCTGAAGTCGCACAGATTCTCCTTGACGCGGGCGCAGATCCCACCGTCCCGAATATTCCGGAGGGGGAGGATTATCGCAACGGGATGGAGACCATCCAACTTCTGGTGCAACCACGGCACTGATATGAATGCGGTCGACGTTGACGCGGACACGGCATTTGTCAGCGCAATGTACAACGGGCATGCGCGAGTCGTGGAGTTCTTTTTGGACAAAGGCTTCTTGGTACAAGAGACGGCATACTCGTCTTTACGCAAAAAGGGAGGCTCGTACTCCTCACCCCCTAAAGCATCATTGCTACATGTCGTGGTTCATCGAGCCCCCATGGAGACGGTTCAACTACTGCTTGATCATGGGGCTGACCCGCGTGCTAAGGATGACAACGATGCAATGCCCTTTCACTCGGCATGCAGTGGTGGACGGATTGAAGTGATCGCGCTGCTCTCGAACGTCTCTAGTCCAGCCGAATGACCTGGCCAAGGCTACTCGACAGACGGACTCCCTGTACTCACTCACCTTCCTGATTGAAAGTGGAGCTGATATCAATGCCCATGCCCCAGATGGATGGGCTGCATCACACCGGGCGATTCCTTCGAGCTTTCTTAAAGACATGACTTTTCTCGTGCAATTCGGGGCAAAGCCCCACCAGGACTGCTCACTCAGGGCGATGCGAAGTTACATCGCGCCATGAAATTGAGCTTCTACCAGCACAGTGGATGGTGAATGGCGGGAATAAGCAGGTGACGAAAGAATAACCATTCAAGGGGTTGGTGCGATAATGACTAATAGAGGCTTGTGATAGCCGCATCGGTGCTGACTATGGCGATGGCTACGGCGGCATGCCAGGAGGCGGAATGGGCGACGGCGGCGGTCCACGAAGATACAGGTCCGGCGGCGGAGGGTTTGGTTACTATTGAGACGGCGATTACATTTTTGGAGCGTCTGTGCTGGTTCTTGTACGGGGTTGTTGCGGTCCGCAGGGTGTTTAGGAGGTAGAAGGTGGATCTAGAGAGGTGTATTCTTTCTGTTTCGTTCGTTCAAAGAAAAGGAGAGTCGAAGTTCTTCATGCTCTAAATGCGAAAAAAATAATGCCCGAGAAATCCGTCTCGTATTGCTCGTGCAGAAGGAAAATAGACCCAGTGTATTTGCCCCGAGTACTGTAATATGATTGATATATCCACATTCGGACGTACGCCCGCCCCCCCTTTCCTTCCCTTCCCCCCCAAAAACGCCTGCCCAGGCAAGCAAGCAAGCAAGCCGCCGCCCCCCTGCTTTCGTACATATCCACCTCCCTCTCTCGTATATCACACCCCTACCTCCCCGCCGCCCCCGCCGGCTCCCCTCACGAGTAGAACTGGCTCTTCTGAAAGCTCTCGGCCGTGATATCGCCCGCCTTCCCCGTCACCGGCGGCGCCACCGCCACCGCCCCCGCGCCCTGTCCATTCCCCACACTGCTCATCGTGCTCGTCCGCGAGTCCGCCGGCGCCTGCTGCCCCTTGGCCAGTATGGCCGCGGGCTGCGGGCCGCGCCGCGCCTCCGCCAGGTACACGCCGGGCAGGTAGCCGACGCGTCCGTCGCGGGCCCTGCAGCGCCACCACTCGCTCGGGCCGCCCATCGGGTCGCTCTTGCTCAGCACGGCCACCAGGTCGCCCTTGCGCACCTCCAGGTCCACGCCCTGCACCGCCGCGCCCGACTCCGGCGTGAAGTCGTACAGCACGCGGCAGTAGTCGAGCTGGCTGGGGTCGAGCGCCGCGGGCGGCAGCGGCTGGCCGTCGGGGCCGAACTGCACGCCCTGCGCCGAGAGGCGCGCGCGCTCCGCCGCCTCCTGGCTGGCCGCGAGCGACCGGATCAGCTTGCTCATGAGGTAGGGGAGGCCGAAGGCCGCGAGGAGGAACACGAAGAAGGGCTTCTTGGAGAGCTTGGGCGGGCCGGCCATGGGGTGGCCTTCGGGGAGCTGCCGGCCCTCGAAGGAGGCGAAGGCCGCGGGGGTGAGGGCGGTCGCGTCGGCGGGTGGCGGACGGCCGGTGATTTTGGCGAGGAGCGTGCGCAGCCAGCGTAGGATTGTGAAGATGCCGAGGACGGAGCCGAGGGTGCTGCGGAGGGTGCCGAATTGTTCGGCTACGGAGACCATGGCTGCGTGGTGTTAGTGTTTGTGGTGGTGATCGGGTGCATGAAAGGGGGGAAGGGGGGAGAGGAGAGAGGAAGTAGACGAGGGATAGAAAGGAAAGGAGAAGGGGTGAGACATACCAAAGAAAGAAGAATGTGTGGCCATGTAGGTACTCTCCAGCATCTGCGCAAAGCCTCCAAAGGCGCCGACGATACTCTCAATAATCTGGAACGTCGCCTGTGTGCTCTGGCTGAAGCTGTGCGTCAGGCTCTGCGGATCATTGGGATCCATGCCCCCCATGCCGCCCATGCCGCCCATCCCATATCCGCCCATGCCACCCATGCCATACCCTCCCATGCCGCCCATCCCGCCATACATCGACGACCCGTACATGCTAGACCCGTAGCCGCCCATGCCGCCCATCCCACCCAGACGGCTGTACGGTGACGAGTAACTGGACATGCCGCCGACGCCAACACCGCCGTAGGGAGAAGCACCGTAGGGAGCCGCACCGAGGCGATTCGCGCCGTAAGGCGAGTAAGCCGAGGCGTTGGCGTTTACGGTGCCAGCGAGCGTCGACGGCCTCTGTGGGATTGCGGGAGCGGACGAGGAGGAGAGGGTTGTGGAAGATGCAGGGTGCGAGGCTGATAGGGGTGTTGCTGGAGCGGCTGATGACATTACTGTGCGGTGGTGTCAGCGGTTGTGCATTTGGCTGATATTGCGACGATGAGAGCGAATGGAAGGCATGAGATCAGAGGAGATGGAAGGATAGAACTCACCACCAGCACTTGCTCCCGCGCCCGCAAGCTCCCAGGGCTTCGGTGGACTCGCGCTCGCCATTGTGTGTCTGTCTCTGCTGCTCTGCTGCTCGTGGTAACCGTGCCGTACTCACAGCTATAGTCCTTGTTCAATGACTCCTCTCTCAGCACCTCGAGTGTCGCCGTGGCACGTATGCAGAGCGCTTCTCTTCGTCTGATGTCGTCCTGCTGCTGCGGTCGAGTAAGTAAATGATCCAGAACAGATGCCTCTCTCGTCCTTTCGGTCTTTGTACGTACCTAGGTCTATGTCCGTGTTTGCGGGGGAATGCGGCTTAGCGGCTTCGTGCGGCTAGATGCACATGCGACCGTGGGCTGCTGTGGTTTTATCGCTGCTATCGTGTCTCCGTCGACTGCTCGTCACCACGACGTCGCTGAGGATGATACGAGAAGTGAAGAAGTGAAGATTATGTGTGAAGGGGAAAAGTAAGGGGATAGAGAGGTCGGAAGGGCCGTGGAGTGATGGAGGTTGCAGGATGGTGAGTGTGAGTGTGAGTGTGAGGATTCCTTTGCTTGCTCTTCCTGGTCGAATGTACCGTACGTACTTCCTTGTGGCCCGTGGACCGTGGTGTAGGCCCGGCTTGCGCGAAAGAGCCGAGGCTGTTTGCAAGGTGTGGAGAGCCAGCCGGTGGGTGGCGGTGGGGATGGGGTACTCCTTGCCCGCCACTACCCGTCCATTATCACAAGCAACGACAAACCAACCCAGCTGGCAATTGGAAATCAATCCACTTTAGGGCGCAGATATTGCCAATTTTATATTGTATCCGATTGCTCTGTTGATATCATAAGTCACTATTTAAGGGGGGGAAATACTGCACGTATATCTTATTATAATTTATACTCAATTCTTATACTCAATTCGCAGGCTCCCAAATAGGAGTCTTTGTTTGACACCTTAGAGAAACCTCCATAGTCAAGCTCACATAGTTCATGCACTCATGGCTTCTGGACTTAGCAACCAACAGTGGGATACTTTAATGCATTAACACATTCGTCATCGTAAGTATGGAATAAATAATGCGAGCATTGCGGACACGCCAAACTCCAAAATCGACATCCCTAATACAAATATGACGTCTGAAGAACAAAAGCTCAAGCTCCTCTATCTAGAAATCCATCTTCAAACCCCAAGCATGATTCCAGGCTTGCCATCCATTAAAGCCTTCGCAAATCTTCTCAATATGCCATCTCATCCTACTGTATTAATGAGACCAAAAGGGATGCGTTGGATCTGGACCTGTCTGCGGAATAAGAACTAGCGAGAACTGCCAGCTGAAGGCCGGCAACAAGACAAGCAAGAGGCTTTTGAGATCTACGTTCGAAAATTCCCGACCGGAGGCAAGCGAGGCACGCGAGGGCGAGGCAACGGCGGCAACTCATACTGAGGAGTCGGCGGCCCCTCCAGCCCGCGCGGCCCCGGCACCTGCAACAAGCCGATAACCCTCTTATTCGTCGCCAGAAACTCGGCATAGTGGTGCCAGACGCCGGTCGTCTGCGGCACCACCAACAGATTTTCCATCTCCGCCTCCGCGCCCGCAATGCTCAGCAGGCCGCGCTGCAGCGCCCCGTGCGGCGTGCCGAAGATGCCGTACTCGTTCAGCTCGTCCTCGGCGTAGACGCCCAGATGCACGATGCAGCCGCCCTGGTGCGCGAAGAGCTTGATGGCGTTGACGAGCTCGCGGATCTCGCCGAGGGGCTCGATGGGCCGGTCGGCCGCGTCGCGGTCGGGGATGTGCTCGTCGAGAGGGCGGTAGTGCGTGCGCAGGATGGTCAGGGAGAGCGGGATTGTGCGGTGGGCGAGGAGGCGGAGGATGGGTTCGAAGAGGGCTCGGTCCTGGGGGGACTGGCTGTTAGTGCTTGTACCAAGTATGAACATGAGTGGGACACGAGGAGATGTTGTGGGAGACTCACCCCTAGACCTTGCTGAACCCAGTATCCATTGCCGTCTCGGAAGGTGAAAGAACGGCACGTGATGGCTAGCTGAGTGAGCCTCGGTGTGGTGCAGAGGATACGTGCCAGTTCCTCGAATGAGAAGTCAATATCTGTGTTCACGACGTGTAGACGGACAAGTGACCGCTGGTGCGCCTCAATGGCGAAATACAGCTCGGGTGACATTCCTGAGAACTCCACTGGATGCAGCGATGGATCGCCAAAATCACCCTGGATTTCGAGCTCATCAAGATTAAAGGTCGCCGCGCGGAGAAAGTCGAGAGTCCACCGCATCTGCTCTACATGATGTCTCCAGTACGCGTAGGCACGCTCCCGTGCCTCTTTCGAGCGCGGAAACGTGATCTTGAACTTCCGGAGGTTGTCCTGATCTGCATTCTTGATTTTCATGTAGACGTGCTGGAGCCCTTCGCAATCTTTGATTTCGAGGCTCTCGATGCTGGATGAGTCAATGACGTGCATGGCATAAACGTTTACACCCGGTCCGGTGGATACGAGAGAGAGATGGTGAACATTGAAGAATGGCTTTGGCGTAATTAGCAAGAGAAACGGCATTGAAGGCTTAATTGCTCACCTTTGCAGGAGGTCTAAGACGTGGATCAACAGTGGTGCACTCTCCCTTGTCTTTGAGGCCATACTTTGGGTCCGACTTGGATCGATCGATGGTGAGAGACTGGATATCATTGCATAATTTCGAGATACATGTGAATACCTCCCACGGCATCAGACTGCCATCTGGAGATAGGTTAGTATGATAAATCTTGACATAGGAGTTATTATCACTGGCCTGAATGTTTCCAGATTGGGCAACAATTGGAGCAAGTCAATAATTCCAAGCCACAGCACAGCTATCTTATGATGACTATAACGAAATTTCTTGTCTACCAAATCTTCCAGAGCGTCGTTGCAGACTTTATCGTAAAGCCTCCGACGTTCTAAGGCTGTATTCCACCATCCTTTTGTCAGCTCTTCATCCTCCTGCAGACGTTTGTTTAAACTCCAGGCTAATTTAGATTGGATTTTCCTGAGAGACATTCCTCGACTTGTTCTTGTGGAGTGCGGATCCTGATAGAATACCAATTCTTTAATTTCCCTTGGGTTCAGCGACCCCCGAACCTTTTGATCGTAGCGAACAAAATTCCCGAAGGAGGTAATGAACTCATCAGTGCGTCCGACTCTGCCCTCTTTGAAATAGCAACCATCGAATGGGATGCGAATCCTGGTGGTGAAGGCTCGAGTAAAAGCGGACCCGACAGTATAGCCTAACAAGCGCCAGGTGAATGGCCGTAGAAGTTTTGCCCAGTCGGAATCTCTGTGCGCATCATACTGGAGGCTCAGTATGTCCAGAACTCGATCAAGGATGTGTTGGCCGTTCCCACGACTGTCTTCAAGATGTCCGAGACGTTCGAGGATTGAGAAGGGCAAGTGTTCTGACTGACAACTCCAAAATAGAAATTTATCGATTGCCACTTGATTATCAGTGTTTTCCATCCACTCCCGCTTCTCATTGAAAGAAAACATGTTGGATTTGTCCGTACGGAAGCGAAGATATTAGAGTATCGCAGCCGTATAGCCGCAATCAAAACAGAGGCAATGGATATGGGAAGGTTTGATCAACACTATCCATTCTGAAATAAAGAAGTATACTTCCTTGAACGAGTTGCGAGTTGCAGCATCTTGTCGACAAAGCAATGATGCTCGGAAACTGTGCTTTGCTCAGCTTCGGAGACAAAGAAAGAAGTAGCTCAAATGATGCATTATGGTCAAGCAGTCAATGACTCAATGGCCAATGTAAAGTATGGACAAGACGATATACTCAGGATGGGAATGATGGATGGGCAATATAAAAGTACGAAAAGACGATACACCAGAATGGGAATGATGGATAGACAATATAAAAATACAAATAAGAACAATATACTTAAAATACTAAATCATAACCTAACATACTGCTCAGGAGAGAGCTCATGAGTTTTCGAAAGCAAGAAGGACAGGACACAGATGAAAGACAAAGAAGAAAGACGCAAAGCCAGGGACAGTAGTACTGGACAATGTCCAATTCACCTGACAGGGCGCTAAGCCGAATGCAGAGACAGGCAGTCTAAGTATATGTATATGTATGTATGTATGTATGTATGTATATACAAAATATTATGTCAGACATGTTCAGCCCCCGCTCGATCGCATGATGCCTCTGGTCGCCGTCGAGCCAGCAGGAGAGAGAGAGAGGGAGTTGATTCTGAGTAATTTAAGAATAGTACCTACCTATACTTAGGGAGTATGTACAGTACATACTGGGTAGTAGTCGGTACTGTGGACACAGGCAATAGAATGTTAACTGCACAGACTGCCCAGACTGCCTAGACTGCCCAGATCTGCCAAGAAGTGAGGAGAAGCCGAGGGGAAGTATTGGGATGACATTTGCATGATATTGGGAGGTTTGCGTGTTGGTGTTGGGAGGAATAGTTGGTGTGTTATTTGTGTTATTTGTGTTATTACTGTTATTATTGACAAGGAGTGGAGGAGTATGAGCATGAGTATGAGTAGGAAAGGAGGGTAGGAAAGGAGGAGAGGAAAGGAGGAGAGGAAAGGAGGAGAGGAGTAGGAGGAGAGGAGAAGAGGAGTAGAGGAGTAGGAGAAGAGGAGTAGAGGAGTAGAGAAGAGGACTGTGTGGTAGTATGTACATATGTATATTATTTAGGAGTGCTTAGTCATTCCTTCAATCCTGAAACTAGTTATGTACCTGTGTACCAGGTACTAATAACCAAATGGAAATGTCTCTAATCTCTTCGTTCGACAGTGATTAGTGCACGAGCTCTGGACCGTTAACATAAATGCAATGAGCTAGGACAAGAAGAGTCTAGCGCGAGAAGGGTGGCAGGAGTATGGCAGAAGTATGGCAGAAGTATGCCAGTGAAGAGAGAAGTGCACGTTCCTTGCGCTTGACCGTCTTCAGTCTCTCCGCCTCTCCGCCTCTCCGCCTCTTCGCCTCCCCACTCTCTCCATCCTCCTCTCCATCCTCCTCTCCATCCTCCTCTCCACTTTCCTCTCCATGCCTCCCCCCCCATTTTCTCCCAATCAGAAAGCAGAAGCGAGAAATCAGAAATCTCCTCCGCTTCCTTCCTCTCTACATCATCACTGGACTACTGTACATAAGAGCACTAGGGTATTAGAGTACTAGATCACTAAAATAAGGTACTAGAATACTGAAGTAGAGTACTAGAGTACACAGAACATCACTAACACTGCCATACATATATAGGTATAGGTACATACATACATACATACATATATACATACATATATACATACGTGCATTGCATACCTGCCACCTGCCTACCTACGACCACACCAAACCCCATCCTCTCTTCCTACCTACCCTCACCCTCGCTGTCCCTCATCCTCCACACCCACCCTCCTCACCATCACCACATCACAACATCACAACATCACAACATCACCACCTTCACCACCTCCTCAGAATACCCTACTCCCGCCATTTTACATCGCCAATCCTACATAACCTGCATCGCCATCATTTTCGTATGTGCAGACACAGGTAGCACGCTGCGCCAGTGTGTGTATGTGTGCGCGCGCGCGTCAGAGAAGAGAACTTTCTTGCGACCCAGCTATCCAATGAGACCCTGCGTCGCGCATCCGAACCTGATGCCCTCGACGCCGCTCCGCTGCCGCTTGCTTTCCTCGACACGACCGCCGACGACCATCGATAGAACGGGCAGGAGCAAGGGAGACGTGGACGCCGAGATCCCTTGTGCGATAGACTCGGCCAGGCCGTCCGGCCCTGACGACGGCACAGCAGAGACACCATGACGATCGCCATGGCAGCGTGGAGGAAGCCCGAGAGCGTGGCCGGGTCGGCGGCGCCGGCCATCATGATCGGTTGCTTCGTCGCCTTCGGAGGCATATTGTTTGGATACGATACTGGGTAAGGACTCCGGGTCGCAAGAAAGCAGGGATGCAGACGGCTGCGGGCGCTGACAGTGGACGTGCAGGACGATCAGCGGTATCATAGCCATGAGATGGTGGCTCGACCAATTTTCCACGGGACATCGGGACGGCAACGGCTTGCCCGCAATCACTCCCACCCAGTCCTCGGAGATCGTGTCGATCCTCAGTGCGGGAACCTTCTTCGGCGCTCTGTTCGCCGCCCCCCTTGCAGATAGGATAGGTCGACGGAAGTCCCTCATGGTCGCAGTGGCCGTCTTCTCGTTCGGTGTCGCCTTACAGACGGCCGCCATGGCAATCCCACTATTCGCTGCGGGCAGGTACGCATCTTGGAGCAATGGCTGTATGGTTGACGAGACTAACATCCGCCAGGTTCGTTGCCGGCATGGGAGTCGGCACGATATCTGTGCTCGTCCCCTTGTACCAGTCCGAGATGGCACCCAAATGGATCCGTGGTGCCTTGGTTTGTGCGTACCAGCTGGCCATCACGATTGGTCTTTTTATCGCCTCGATCGTCAATAACTTCACGTCGACAATCCACTCGCCGGCTTGCTTCAGGATACCCGTGGCCATGCAGTTTCTCTGGGCCGGAATCCTGTTTCTTGGCTTGATCATCCTCCCGGAGACGCCGCGATATCTGATCAAGCGTGATAGGCACGCCGCAGCCGCCGAATCGCTGTCCCGCATCCGACGTCTCGACATCACGCACCCGGCCTTGATCGAGGAGATTGCAGAGATCGAAGCGAACCACGCCTACGAGCTGTCTCTTGGACCGGCTACCTATCGAGACGTATTCCGAGGTTCGCCGCATCTGGGACGCAGGGTCCTCACTGGCTGCGGTCTTCAGATGCTGCAACAGCTCAGCGGTTGTAACTTTATCTTCTACTACGGCACCACGTTCTTCATTGACGCTGGCATCACGTCCCCGTTTATGTTCAACCTCGTGACAAACATTGTCAACGTCGTCATGACCCTTCCCGGCATGGTCCTTGTCGAGTCCTGGGGCCGACGCCGTCTCCTCTTGGCCGGCGCAGTAGGCATGGCCGTCTCGCAACTCATCGTTGCCGCCGTTGGCACGGCGCTCGGCCACGACGAGCATGCCGAGACCTGGAACAAGGTCCTCATCGCCTTCGTCTGCATCTACATCGCCATCTTCGCCATGTCCTGGGGCCCCGTCGTCTGGGTCGTCACGTCCGAGATCTACCCCCTGAAGGTCCGTGCGAAATCGATGTCCATCTCCACCGCATCCAACTGGCTCTTCAACTGGGCCATCGCATACAGCACGCCCTACATGGTCGGCTCGGGCCAGGGCTATGCCGATCTGCGATCGAAGGTCTTCTTCGTCTGGGGCGCCTGCTGCATCGTCGCCGTCATCTTCGTGTGGATGATGGTCTACGAGACGTCCAAGATCTCGCTCGAGCAGATCGACGAGCTCTACGAGCGCGTCGACCACGCGTGGCAGTCGACCAACTTCCAGCCCAGCTGGAGCTTCCAGGACATCCAGGAGAACGAGGCCGGGCAGGCGAGCGGCGTCAGCCTCGCGGACCGCGAGGCGGCGAGGCGGCGTGCGAATGCCGAGAGGGTGGCCGGCGTCAATGGGCATGATGCCGAACACGGACATGGCATCATGCAGACGCCGACGGGGAGCAGTCAGGCGACGGGATCGGAGACGACGACGGAGACGGAGGAGGACAAGATCATTGCGAGTCTCGGACACGTCAATTTCGACCTGTAGCAGCCGTGATCTGGGCATCTGTCTGATCTGATGTCCTGTGTGTCGTCTACTCGATCCTGTTGCACTATACCGCATACGCCTCGTCATATCATATCATCATATCATAATTTTTTTTTACGAAAACATAGCGCCGCGTTTTATACCACCATCTATATCCATCACATCTCGACATCCCGTCCCACCATCCATCCGCACGTCATCATCTGTCGCCTCAACTCACCTCATCTCACATCATCTACACCACATCCACGAGACCGTCCATCTGTTGTTCCATCCCATCCAGCGCGGCGCCAAATACCTCAATCCTTCCCTCCTTCCTTCCCTGACGGTCTCCTTTTATATCCCCCCCACACTGTTATTCTCGTCTCATAATCGGCCGGCGTCCAGCGTTTCTTTCCGGGAGGGGGCTCGGCTTGGGAGCCGGGCACTTGCGCGCGCGTTCTCCTCTGCTCTGTTTATTTATCTATCCATCTATCAGCGTTCTGGTGTTTTTGGGCGACTGGCGCCGCGGCGTGGGATGTGAATGGACGGCCGGCGCCATCGCGGTTGTGCGGGAGGGAGGGGATTCCTGGGCCGGGACTGGTGTTAGTAGTAGAAGAGAAATTCCCGAGAGAGATTGGATTGCCCGTCTACAACATGCCTGCCTGCCTGCCTACTCTTGATGTCTATGCGTTCGTGATGCCTCGCTCGTGACGATGTCCGTTAGAGAGGGGATAGAGATAGAGGGGAGCGTGTCTTTGATTAGGGCAGAGCAGAGCAGCAGCCAGCCGCGGAGGACGTGGACGTGGCGGCGGGGGGGGGGGGGGGGCGGGGCCCGAATCCAAGGGGGGAAAAAAGGAATGGGGGGGTGGGGGGCCTTTTCGCTTTTGTT
>Ga0123337_10000931_pt1 | contig 42102 bp, 20 predicted proteins | sample frozenSSSSmetaG_FD_89792 | JGI IMG/M metagenome (GOLD analysis project Ga0123337, IMG submission 89792) | Glacier valley bacterial and archeal communities from Borup Fiord, Nunavut, Canada, to study Microbial Dark Matter (Phase II) -... | ecosystem: Environmental > Aquatic > Freshwater > Ice >... | reverse complement strand
TATAAAATCAGGATTCAACTTTAGTTCATTTTGGAATAGTTGCAAAACAAAGCCCACTTTTTTATAAAGAAACGATTTGTTGTATCCCGAGAGATAAGCAAGCAACTTGTTTTCATCCAGATAAGTAATCATGGCCAAGCTATGAATAAATTCTTCCAGTCCTCCGGCACGGTCTATGCGATCCAGGCAATCAACAATCGTTCGTTCCAGGTCAGTGACCCGAACCAGTGAATCCATTGAGAGAGTTTCTATTCCCGCAGGAATATTCGATTTGCAGTAAGCATAATGCATCTCCTCAAAGTCGAAGTCATTAAATCTGGTGTTACTGGAAACAGACAGATTGTAAAAGACCTGATGTGCTATTCCGTGATACTCCAAGGCTGAATGATAGGAAATGTAGGATGAGGACGAAATATGACTGCCAATTTCATATTTAGTAGCAACAGTTGCCTTGGTTGCCAAATCTGTTACGCTGTATAGATTTCGTCGGATTTGTACCACTAAACCTCTTTTTGCATAGTTACGCAACAATTCCTGCCCGGAACGTTTTTTCCGGTCAGCGTGATGATATCATTCAATTCAAAAATCTTAAATTGATGTAGTAGCTCGATATACTGATTTAAATGGCATATATTAGTTCACTTTCGAAACGGCATTTTCACCACTTCTGCCTTTAGTTTACGATCACGAATATTGACAAATATTTCGGTACCCGGTTTTGCGAAGTCTGTTTCTACATACCCCATTGCAATACCTATTTTACGCATGGGTGAAATACTGCCCGAAGTGACCTGTCCAATGATGCGGCCTTCTGCGTCCATCAATTCATAACCCTGGCGGGCAATACCCTTGTCGCGCATTTCCAGTCCAATTCTTTTTTTGGTTACACCTTCCGCTTTTTGTTTTTCAAACAGAGCCCTGGATGGTGTCTTCTTTTCGGGATTGAATTTGGTCACCCAGCCCAAACCGGCCTCTATGGGTGAAATTTCATCGCTCAGCTCATGGCCGTACAAACAGAAACCCATTTCCAGGCGCAAAGTATCCCGGGCTCCAAGACCTACCGGAACAATATTGAATTCTTCACCAGCCTTAAAAACAGCATCCCATATTTTAAGTCCGTATTCGGGTGCAAAATAAATCTCAAACCCACCGGCTCCGGTATAACCGGTGTTGGCAATCAGCACATTTTCCACTCCGGCCAGTTGACCATATGCAAAATGGTAATAAGGTATGGTCGAAAGGTCAACGGTTGTAAGTTTCTGTAGGGTCAGGATGGCTTTTGGTCCCTGAACAGCCAACTGCGCCGTACGATCGGAAGCGTTTTCCAGTTCTGCGCCTTCTGCATTGTGTGCCACGCACCAGTTCCAGTCCTTTTCAATATTGGATGCATTGACCACCAACAGATAGTCCGTATCACTCATTTTATGGACCAGTAAGTCATCCACAACCCCACCTTGCTCGTTGGGTAAATAGGCATATTGTGCTTGCCCCACCTGTAAGACACTGACATCATTTGATGTACAGTTTTGCAGAAAAGATAAGGCTTGTGGGCCTCTGACCCAAAATTCCCCCATATGAGAGACGTCGAAGACACCTACACCCTCACAAACGGCCTGGTGCTCTGCCAAAATCCCTGAATATTCGATGGGCATGTTGTATCCGGCAAAAGAACTCATTTTAGCGCCCAGGTCCTGATGCAATTGTGTGAATGGTGTTGTTTTCATTTGATATTGGATGTTTCTGCTATTTTGAGGATGACCTGCATGGCTTTTTCCATGGAGGGGATAGGTATAAATTCAAACCGGCCGTGGAAATTAAGACCTCCGGCAAAAATATTCGGGCAGGGTAAGCCCATATAAGAAAGACGGGCACCATCCGTTCCACCGCGGATTGGTTTAACCTGTGGGGTAACGCCAACAGCTTCCATCGCAGCAAAAGCAAGTTGGATGACATGCATGTTGTCCGGATCTATTTTCTCCCGCATATTGTAGTATTGATCCTTCATGTCCAGGGTAGCGATGCCTTCACCATATTGGGCATTGATTTTATTGACCAGGTGTATCATTTCTTTCTTCCGTCTTTCGAAACGATCCCGATCGTGATCCCGGATGATGTAGCTCACAAGAGTCGATTCCACATTTCCGTTAAACCCAACTAAATGATAGAAACCTTCATAACCCTCAGTATGTTCCGGGGTTTCAGAACGGGGCAACATGGTTGCAAACTCATGGGCTATCCGAATGGAATTCAACATTTTATGCTTGGCGTACCCCGGATGAACATTCCGGCCCTTGAAAGTGATCTTGGCACTGGCAGCATTGAAATTCTCATATTCCAGCTCACCAATCTCGCCACCATCGATGGTATAGGCAAAATCTGCGCCAAATGCCTGCACATCGAAATGGTCGGGCCCTTTGCCTATTTCCTCATCGGGCGTAAAACCAACCCGTATCTTGCCATGCTTGATTTCGGGATGAGCCAGTAGATATTCCATCGCTGTGACAATTTCAGCTATACCGGCCTTATCATCGGCGCCCAAAAGGGTTTTTCCATTGGTCGTGATCAGGTCCTGACCAACATAATTCAGAAGTTCGGGGAAATCCACAGGTGAAAGAATGATATCGTCATCCAGATCCAGCACGATATCACCACCCCCGTAGGAACGAATGATTTGCGGTGAAACATGCTTGCCCGACATATCCGGGCTGGTATCCATATGCGCTATAAATCCAATTACCGGACGCTCATCACTCGAATTGGAAGGTAGGGTAGCCATTACATAGCCGTTATCATCAATGGTGACATCCTGGAGACCCAGCGTTTTCAACTCTTCCGCCAAATCCTTGGCAAAAACCATTTGTCCGGGGGTACTCGGAACAAAATCCGTATCCTCATCCGATTGCGTATCTTTTTGTACGTAATTAAAAAAACGATCGACTATATTCATTTTATTATTCATTTAACTGTGAGATACACAAAAGTACAAAATCCATACTGTTTTATTTTCCAAATTTTTGTGTTCTTGGACATAGGAACAAAAGATTGAGCAAAATCGTTCCATTTCTACTGAATCGTTACTAAATGAATGACCTGATTCTCCTTTAACCGTTAAAAACACGTTAATAGTATGGTAGAATGGACTATTTGACTAATTTTGCACGCCTTAAAAAATTTGCTACAAAATTTTCACACTGTCTGTTTTCATGAAAAATACTTTCTTTGCCCTCCTACTATTGGCTGCTTGCTCTGGAAAAGCTCCAGCCCAAACACCGAAACAACTCACCAATTTGCCAACGGTATACATCGAAACGACAGATGGGGAAGATATCACAAGTAAAGAGATTTATTTGAAGGGCATTGTGACCATCGTTTCAGAAAACGGAACAAAAATATTTAAGGACAGCATCGATATTAAAGGACGCGGTAATTATAGCTGGAACAGCACCCCCAAAAAACCCTATCGCATAAAGCTTTACAACAAGGCCAACCTTCTGGATATGCCTGCCAAAGCAAAGAATTGGACCTTAATCAACAATTACGGTGACAAGACCCTGATGCGAAACTTGCTGGCTTTTGACTTCAGCAGACGTCTGGAAATGCCCTATTCACCTTCCGGCAAACCAGTCGATGTGGTTTTGAACGGTGATTATAAGGGTTGCTACCAACTTTGCGACCAGATAGAAGTGCATACCGGACGAGTAGAGGTAGAAAACCTGACGGATCTGGACAATACAGCACCCGCACTTACGGGAGGGTACCTGGTGGAAATAGATTCCTACGCTTCAGGCGAAGACCAATGGTTTGAGTCTTTCTGGAAAGAAGGCAGGAGAAACGATGTCTATATCCCTGTTTCCATCAAATATCCGGATTCGGAAGACATCACTACCAATCAATTCTCCTATATAGAGTCCCATTTTAATACAATGACCTCAACCATTCACTCCAACACAGTGGAAGGGGTTAATAAATACATTGATCCTGCGACCTTCGCCCGTCATTTCCTGGTGGGAGAATTCAGCGGAAACACCGATACCTATTGGAGTACCTACATGTACAAGAAAAGGGGGAATGACAAGTATTGTTTCGGTCCGGTCTGGGATTTTGATATTGCGTATGAAAACGACAGACGCACCTACCCGATCAATGAGAATCCGGACTGGATTTTTGCTACTACAGGCAGTGCAGCCTCCGGAGCCAGGGAAATGATGAGCACGATCCTTTCTGTCGCTTCGATTGATGATGAAATAAAAAGCGTCTGGTCAAAATACAGGAACAGCGGAGCCATTACAAAAGATGCTTTGTGGAAAGTCGTTGACGACTATGCTTCCGAACTTTACGATTCCCAGGAATTAAATTTTGGAGTATGGGATATCATGGATATTGCGGTGCATGAGAATCCAATCATATGGGGCTCTTATGAAGCCGAAGTTCAGAATGTAAAGGATTATTTAGCTGACCGTATCGATTGGATGGACTACAAACTGGATTTCCATTCAGATGTCAGTACATTGAGTGCTTCAAGGATACGTCATTGGATTCAGGCAAACGAACTTTTCATCAAGGGATTATCAGAAATCGCCCAGGTAGAAATCTTTGACATCACCGGACGAATCGTTCAGACGGCCAGCTGTTCAGGCACTTACCAGACAAATCTGGAACGCGGCAGTTACATCGTACGCATTACGGACAGTCTCTCCGGTCTTAAAACGTTGAAATGTCTGATACCTTAAACAGTCCCATTTTAGAAATAATACGTTTTTATCAGATTTGATTATCCATAATTATCTTTCGGGTTTTCTCCCTGAATTCGATGGGAGTCAGTCCGATTTTCTTTTTAAAAATCCGACAGAAATAATCCGGATTCTGGAATCCCACTTCATATGCGATTTGCTGACTGGACAAAATGGTATATGACAAAAGCTCCTTTGTCTTTTGAAGTTTGAGTTTCTGTATGTATTGAGCGGGCGAGCAGCCAGTATCCTCCTTGAAAACGTGCCTGAAACGGGAGTAGCCCATACACACCTGATCTGCAATACTTTTAGGATTCAGGTCCTCCAGAAAATGTTCACGGATAATGACCTTGGCCTTATTGATCTGCTTGGTCACTTCCAGATCTTCTAAGGAATAGGCCTTATCCAACGAATACGCATAGCCCAATAACAGATTGACAATGCCTGCAAGCATCTGTTGATATCCTGTCTGCTGTTTTTTGGCAACTGAAAGAGCCTGTTCGTACAACTTCAGTACCTCCTCGTTCATTCCAATATTCAGAATTGGTTTTTGCTTTGAAAAAAAGCCATTTTGCACTCTATTATCAATATTTACCCCACTAAATCCGATCCAATGTTCGTCCCAACCTATCTTTTTGTTCGGTGAATAATTGTGCCACTCCGAAGGAAACAGCACTAACATATTGCCTTCCTTGACAGTTATCTCTTCCTGATTGGCCGACTTGAACGTTCCCTCCCCCCTGGTCAGGAAAAGCAGTTGATACTCATCCAGGACCCGACCGTAATTAACAGAGAACAAATATCTTGACGGATGATTTCTTAAGGGATATGCGGTATTTGGCTTCACATGCTGGTAACCCACCGTATTGATTGTCAAGCCCCAGTTTAAATCATTGTCGGTAACAACAAGGTATCTGACGTCGTCTACATCTTCCATGATATCGTTTAATAAATAGTTAAGGCATGCGCAAATATAGCTATAAATCTACATATTGCCATTTTGTGCAGTTACAATATCATTTTATCCTATTCGATGCTTTTTATAGAACCTATTTTTGTAAGCCTCACCGCATGCCCAAAAATACGTTTTTTAATAACCGTGAAACAATAGAAACAATTTTAACAATGAAGAAAAACCTTAAATTACTAGTCTTATTAGGTCTGATCCTGACGATGCCATTCAGTGCCATTGTCCAGGCTATGACTGAAGTTAAGAACCTACGTACAGAGTACCTTCGAAATCCCGTCGGTATCGATGTAGAAACGCCAAGGTTCAGCTGGGAATGGAATTCCACCGTTCGTGGAGTAGAGCAGTCAGCTTACGAAATCACAGTAACCTCCGATAAGGCAGGTGAAAACATCGTCTGGAAATCAGGTAAAATCGTATCTGATAAAAGTTTGAACATCAAATATGCCGGAACTGCGCTTCTACCTATGACGCGTTATTATTGGCATGTAGATGGCTGGGACAAGAAGGACGCCCTGGTTGCTTCCACTGAAACCGTTTTCTTTGAAACCGGTATTTTGAATGCAGGTTGGGGCACCGCCAAATGGATTAAAGCTACAACTGATGCTCAGGGCACGTTGGATGAAGATGGCGATTTTGATCCATCTACCATCACAAAATACACCATCAAGATGGATTTTGAGATTAAGGCAATTGCTGCCGGTCCTTGTTTTGGTGCAAAAGACGCCTCAAACTTTTTCATGTGGCAAATTAATATTGAAGACGGAAAACCTATATTTCGTCCTCATTCCTGGCAAAACGGAAATGGCGCAAACCACGAAGACAAGGACATATCATCCATCATTGACATTACAAAAGATGTGAACTATCATTTACAGATAGATATCAATGGTGATAAAGCTACCACGTATATTAATGGTATCATGATTGACGAAAACAGAGTCAATCCAAGAGGTGGTAATTATGGTTACGGAGATCTCGGATTCCGTCAGGATAAGGCTAGAACAAGTGAAACTCTGGAAGAAGCTTACTTTGACAACATTCTGGTAACCAGCATTGTTGAAGAAAAGGAAACGACCATGTTTCAGGAAGACTTCTCAAAACCAACCAACTTTGCCTTTACTGCAGGAGCTGTTGTTGACGGACGTTTGCTTTTGGGTGACCGTTCTTTGACATTTCAGAAAAAACTGAATATCCTTCCTCTTTATTACACATTGGAAATGGACATGACCTTGAAAAGTGGAAACGCAGGCGTTATCTTTTCAGGTTCGGATGTTAACAACATGTATATGTGGTCCTTCAATACCTTTGACAGAACAGAACCAATCATCAGAAGACACTTTTATACCAATAATACACCCTCAACTTCTGAAAAATTGCTTGGCGCATTCTTTACAAAAGCAGATCTGTTAGATCACGAACGCCATATCAAGATTGAAGCAGACAGTAATCTCATCAAAACCTACATTGACAACATTCTTGTTGATACCTACACGGACAACAGCGGAAAATTGAAAAATGGATTGATTGGATTCAGAGCTTACACAGGAAATGTAGATGAAAGAGCGTATTACGACAACATCGTGGTTAAAAACATCGATGGTGACACCCTTTTTGCTGAAAACTTCGAGAAAGAAACCAACAATTTCGATTATACAGAAATTGTAGATGTAGCAGGAAACAAAAAGATGAATATGTTCTCCAAAGCCGGAGAAACCAGATTGCTACAAACTTCAGCGAATGGTATTCCGATGTTCAGAACGGACTTTATTCTGGAAAAGGAAGTGGCATCAGCTAAGATCTACTCCTCTGCACTTGGCGTATACGACCTCTTTATCAACGGAAAAAGAGTAGGGACTCCACAAGAAGATGGCACCTCTATATACGATGAACTGAAACCCGGACATACGGATTACACCAAACGGACCTATTACATGACCTACGATGTCACCAAACTTCTTCAATCGGGAGCAAATGCAATCGGTGCTCAGGTATCTTCCGGTTTCTGGAATGGAGATATTGTTCATGGAATGTACGGTGGTACCCTTGGTTTTATCGCTAAAATGGAAATCAAATACACCGACGGTACAAGCAAAACAATCGTAACAGAACCTAAAACCTGGGTGTGTTCAACAAAAGGGCCTGTCCTTATGGGTGACATTTACAACGGTGAATCATACGATGCCAGAAACGAAAGCAACTGGACTAGTGTTACTTACGATGATAAAGATTGGTACAAGACATCTCTAAACACCGATTTTAAAGGTATTTTGACGGGATTTGTCGGACCAACTGTTCAAGTTCGTGACAGTATGAAGTTGACACCAGTCAAGATAACAACATACAATGGAGCTACCATACCTGTTGGAAGTACCGATTATGGTGTCATCAGCAAGATCATTGAAACAACAACACCAGGACCCATTGTACTTAAAAAAGGTGAAACTGCCGTCTATGACCTTGGTCAGAATATGGTCGGTTGGGTAAAATTCACTGTAAAAGGCCTTGCCGGAACCAAGATGACACTTCGCTTCGGTGAAATGCTCAATACCACGGGAACAAAATCCAGAGGTGACGACGGTCCTGCCGGAAGTGTCTACACAGCAAACTTACGCGGAGCCAAGGCTACTTTAGCCTATACGCTTAAAGGTGGTAATGAAGAAACCTTCAATCCTTCCATGAGCTTTTTCGGCTTTCAATATTGCACCATCACAGCCACACAAGATATCGAGATCAAGACCTTATCTGGTGAAGTGGTTGGAAGTGTTACAGAAGAAGGTTCCACAATGGAAACCAGCAACAGCCTTGTCAACCAATTGTACAAGAACGTTATCTGGGGCCAACGCGGTAACTTCCTGAGTATACCCACAGATTGTCCTCAACGCGACGAACGTCAGGGTTGGACAGGTGATGCTCAGATTTTCTGCAGAACTGCTGCTTACAACGCTGATGTATCTTCGTTCTTCCGCAAATGGATGAGTGACATGAGAGACAGCCAACGTGCTGATGGAGCTTATCCTGTAATTGCTCCATACTCATGGGGTGTTGGTTATGGCGCTGGAGCATGGAGTGAAGCAGGTATCATTATTCCATGGACCATGTATCAGATGTATGCAGACAAAGGCATTATAGAAGAAAACTTCGTATCCATGGAAAAATACATGGGTTGGCTTGCCGCTCAAAAAGGAGGCGTATACCTATATAATGGTGCAGGTACAGCTTATGGTGACTGGCTTTCAAAAGAGAACACAGACTCACGATACGTTAGTGTATGCTATTATGCCTACGCAGCCGAATTGATGGCAAAAATGTCAAAAGCCATGAGTACGGTGGAAGGTGACGCTTACGCAGTGAAAGCATTGAAATACGATACTTTATTCACCAATATCAAGGCTGAATTCCAGAAGAGATACATTAGTGCTACAACGGGTGCGTTGAAACAAAATTCACAAACATCCATCCTGCTGGCACTTAAATTGGGTCTATATCAGGATGATACCAAAAAAGCGACTGCTGTCACCTTGTTGAACACCAAAATAAAGAACAATGGCAATAGACTGACCACTGGTTTTGTTGGTACCGGAACGCTGAATCAGACATTGAGTGAAGTTGGAAATAACGACATGGCCTATAACCTGTTGCTTCAAAGGAACTATCCTTCCTGGTTGTACAGCGTAGATCAAGGTGCAACGACCATTTGGGAACGTTGGGATACGTATACTGTAGCTTCCGGTTTCAACGATGTTAGCATGAACTCTTTCAACCACTATTCTTATGGAGCGGTTGCAGAATGGATGTATCGTTATATGGCCGGTATCGATGTAGACGAATCCAATCCTGGATTCAAGCACATCATTCTGAAGCCAAATCCCGATATGAGAACAGCATTCCCTACAGGACAATCAGCGATCACAAATGTGAAAGCCAAGCACACTTCCTACTATGGAAATATCGAAAGCAACTGGGTTAAGAATGTAGATGGTGGTATCACCTATACAACAACAGTACCTGCCAATACGACAGCTACATTGTATTTACCCGTTCTTTCAGCTGGAGATGAGATCTTTGAAGGTACCACCCCTGCTGCTGAAGCTGAAGGTGTTACGCTGGTAAGCAAAGGTGAAAGCAAAGTCGTTTACACACTCAAATCAGGTACCTACAACTTCTCTATCAAGATTAACACTGGAATAAAAGACAATGTATCGGATAAGGATTTTGACATTTATCCAAATCCTGTCAGCAGTGTTCTGAACATAGCCAGAGAAGTTAAAGACTATCGCATCACCGATATCGCCGGAAACGCACTAATGACAGGAAAAGGTCTTTCTGTAGACGTTTCTGAACTGAGCACAGGTGTTTATATCCTATTTGCTGGAGATCAGGCTTATAAGTTCATTAAAGAATAAGCCTCATACCATATTAAAAGATTGCCTCCTAAACTCGTTTGGTTCACTTTCATGGTTAGTGGTCCAGACAGTTTAAGAGGCAATTTTATTTAATAGGAGTATCGATTGTAGGGTGAACCCTAAAAGTTTTTACTTTAAAAAAAAGAGGGTGTATCAAAAGTGAAAACTTTGAGATGCCCTTTTTCTTTTCAGGTTCCCGAAGGTGGCATCCACGTCCTGCGGCCTTTGGCTCCTATGGCGGAGCCCCTCTTCGGACATCAGCTTCTCTCGTTCCCTATTCCTTAGTTTGTTCAGATTGTGGTTTATCTCGACGATTCGGTCTCCACTGGTCTTGTGGCAACTTCCTCTTAAGGGGCAACCCTCGCAGTTTTGGGCTTGATACCTGCTGATGGTCTGCTCAAACCCATTGGTGGTCTTCTGTTTCCTATCCCCGATATGCTGCATGCCCTTGCCCCAGACGAAGTTATAACGTTTGGCAGCCGACTCGATCTTAGTTCAGTCCGTATAGACCGTATCCTGGCTGACGAGTTTTCCTTGAACATGAACTCCACGACTTGGGTAAAGATGTTGCGCAGGGTCTCTTTCCGATACCCGTTTCGGAACCGGTTGATCGTGTTGTGATCCGGGCAGCTCATGCCTATGAGCCACATGAAGCGGATGTCGTTCCTTGCGAACTCCTCGATTCTGCGGCTGGAGTATATGTTGCGCATGTAGGCGTAAACCAGCAGCTTGAGCATCATCCGGGGATGGTAGGCCGGACATCCTCCGCCGGGATACTTTTCGTAGAGCGGTTTCAAGTCGACGGACTCTATGATGCGGTTGATGACACGCACGGGGTCCTTTTGTTCAATAAAATCTCCTAAAGTTGGAGGTAAAAGGAGATTGTCATTGGTGGTGTAACTTTTGAACATTATCTTTGTTTCATTATTATCCACTATATATCAAATAGTTACAAAAAGCAAAAGACAGGATTTGGGAAGATTTAATACAGTCAAGAAAGCAGACTAAAGGGAAGTGGCGTATCCGAGGTCGACTTCGACGGACGGGCGCAGGGAACACGAAGAGTCCGGCAATACAATTTGTGACGGCTCGTCAGAGACTAGCAAATCGTGCCGGAGTCGAGCGTTCACAAGAACGGACTAGCGGAGACCGAGGGTATGACACTGGACGGAAGGAAGCGCTGATGATTTTTGTACATAAAAAAGAGGGTATCCCAAAATGTTACTTTTGAGACACCCTCTTTTTTATTCTCTTGAGTTTAACTATTCAGCAAAAATCCTGGCCAGTTCCTTACTCAGGTCCTCACCTCTCAGATTCTTGGCAACAATCTTGCCTTCCGGATTAATCAGCACATTGGCAGGTATGGAACGAATCTGATACATACCGGCAACTTCGTTCTTCCAGCCTTTCAAATCGGAAACATGAGTCCAGGTCAACTGATCCTTTTCTATGGCCTCAAGCCATTTAGCACGATCTTCATCCAATGAAACACCCAGAATGGTAAAACCTTTGTCCTTATATTCGTTGTATGCTTTTACCACATTTGGATTTTCTCCACGACAAGGACCACACCAGGAAGCCCAGAAATCAACCAGGACATATTTACCTTTAAAATCAGAGAGCTTAACCGGTTTGTTGTTTTGATCCATCTGGGTAAATTCCGGAGCTATGGAACCGGTGGATGTACTTTTCAAACTGTTGATCCGTTGCTGAATTTCCTTTCCAGCATTCGTTTGACGCAACCGTTCAGACAAAAGATTGAACTTGGGTTCCATTGTTGTAACATCAGGATTTCCACCACCATAACTTTTCATTACTTCCAGAGAAAGGTAACTGTCCGGATGCGTCTTTACGTATTCATCATTCAAAACAGCCATTTCGGATTGAATGGATTTGTACGTACTATTCATCTCATCTCTGAATTCTTTAGTCGTTCTGATTTCCTCCGGTGTATTCTGAAATTTAGTCATCAGGTTGGTCATCTTGTCCAAAGCTGATTTTAAGAATACTTTGTAACCGGCATTCTCATCATTGATTGCTGAGCCCTTTATCTGAGCTTTTTTCAATGAATCTTGACTTGTAATTGTTATCAAGCCTTTTTCAAGAAAAATTTCGAGAACATCGGGTTGAGTGGTAATATTTCCCAAGCCAACTCCCTGATAATCCAGAACGATGGTTGATCTGGACGGATCAGACACTTGACCCTTAAATTCAAAAGAGCCCTTGGAAATGAGGGCTGTATCGACTTTCATCGATGCTCCGTGTTGAATCAGATAGACTTTGGCAGGTGCATCCGTTTGACCGACTTGACCCTTAATTTGGTAGTCCAATTGAGCAAACAATGCACAAGGTGCCAGTGCGAGAATAAGCAATCCGTTTTTTTTCATAAGTTTGTTTATTAGATGACAGACAATTCTTTTCCAATACTGATAAAGGCTTCAATACATTGATCGAGTTGTGCCCGGGTATGAGCTGCGGAAAGCTGCACCCGGATACGGGCTGCACCCTTTGGTACAACCGGATAATAAAAACCGGTGACATAAATCCCTTCTTTCAGGATACGGGCAGCAAAATCCTGAGAAAGTTTGGCATCGTAAAGCATCACGGCACAAATGGCCGATTGGGTCGGTTTGATGTCAAAACCGGCAGCCAGCATTTTATCCCGGAAATAGGTCACATTTTCAGACAGACGATCGTGCAGTTCATTGTCTTCATCCAGCATTCTGAAGACTTCCAGAGATGCACCAATGACTGGAGGTGGTACTGAGTTGGAGAAGAGATAGGGTCTTGAACGCTGCCTCAACATATCGATTATTTCTTTTCTACCGGTTGTAAATCCACCTATGCCACCACCAAAGGACTTGCCCAGGGTGCCGGTGTAGATATCGATTTTTCCATAAGTGTCAAACAGTTCACTCACACCTCGGCCGGTCTTTCCAACTACGCCGGCTGAATGACTTTCATCGACCATCACCAGTGCGTCGTATTTTTGAGCTAACGCGCATATCTGGTCCACCGGTGGAACATTTCCATCCATGGAGAAGACACCGTCGGTCACAATCACCCTGAAACGTTGTTCCTGAGATTCCTGCAGGCATTTCTCCAGTTCGGCCATATCAGCGTTTGCATAGCGGTAACGTTTTGCCTTGCACAGGCGGACACCGTCTATGATGGATGCATGATTGAGCGAATCGGAGATAATGGCATCTTCTTCCGAAAAAAGAGGTTCAAAAACGCCACCGTTTGCATCAAAGCATGCTGCATAGAGAATGGTGTCATCGGTCTTGAAAAAGCGGGAAATCGCTTGTTCCAATTCCTTATGAATATCCTGTGTTCCGCAAATGAAACGAACGGAGGACATGCCGTACCCCCGTTGATCCATCATTTTTTTGGCGGCTTCAATCAAACGTGGATGATTGGATAGGCCCAAATAGTTGTTGGCACAGAAATTCAGAACCGGACGATCCGATTCCAGGACGTTGATTTCTGCTCCCTGAGCCGAAGTGATGATCCGTTCTTTCTTGAAAAGGCCAGCTTCTTCAATGGACGACAATTCAGTCGTCAGATACGTCTTCATTTTTCCAAACATGGTGATCTATTTTTAAAGGAGAAGTTTTAATTTCTGTGTCATTTCCAGAGTCATGCATTCCAGGTCGCATATCGGATTCCAGTCCCACTCTTCGCGGGCACAACTGTCGTCGAGTGAATTGGGCCAGGAATTGGCTATTTCTTGTCGCAAGGTATCAATCTTATAGACCATTTCAAAGTTTGGTATCACTTTCCTGATCGAATCAAAAATCATTTCCGGATCCACACTGATGGATGCAATGTTAAACGCATTCCTGTGTTTCAGTCTGGATGGATCGGCTTCCATAAGTTGAATGGCTCCATGAAGAGCATCTGGCATATACATCAGGTCTAAAAATGTACCGGCCTTAAGGGGACACGCATATTTTTCACCTTTGACTGCAGCATGGTACATATCAATGGCATAGTCCGTCGTTCCGCCTCCGGGAGGAGTGGTATAGGATATTAGACCGGGGAAACGGACAGACCGTGTATCCACCCCGTAACGATGGAAATAATAGTCACTCAGCAGTTCACAGGTGACCTTACTGATCCCGTAGATGGTAGTGGGTCGCTGAATCGTATCCTGGGGTGTATGGTCTTTGGGGGAAGTATCTCCGAATGCCCCAATAGAGCTGGGGGTAAAAACCGATAACTTCTTTTCCCTGGCTATCTCCAGCAAATTCAAAACCCCATTGATTTGTATATTCCAGGCCAGAATGGGTTTCTGTTCGCCAACGACAGACAACAAGGCCGCCAGGTTATAAACGCCGTCCACCTCATATTTATCAACGACCTCTGCCAATTGTTTGGGGTTCAGGATATCGGCCACTTCCAGAGGTCCACCATACCGGATAGCGTCCGGGACATTCACTCCGGGAACATACCCTGCAACAACTTGATTGTCTCCATAAATGGATCGCAATTTTACAACCAGTTCGGAGCCAATCTGTCCGGTGGCTCCTATCACTAATACCTTTTTCATACGTAATTTTTTATCACTTAGTCATTGAAAATGGCCGTTGTTCTTCGTTAAAAATCCGTTTCTTATTTGGTTTTGAACCCATGGTAAATTCTAAAACACCTCCATTCACAATTTCGTCCTGAGTGAGGTATGAACGGTTAAATTCAACACCGTTCAACCGAACCGATTGTACAAACTTGTTTTGTTTGGAGAGTTTCTTTGCAATAATACTGAACTGTTTGCCATTTTCCAGACGGAGATTCATCTCCTCAAAATAAGGGGCACCCAAAACATACTGATCGGTACCCGGACAAACCGGATAAAAGCCCATGGCTGAAAAAATATACCAGGCCGACATCTGGCCGCAATCGTCGTTTCCGCAAAGACCATCAATCTTGTTCTGATATTTGGAATCCATGATCAGACGGATGCGTTCCTGAGTTTTCCAGGGTTGTGTCGTCCAGGCATACAGGTATGGAACGTGGTGGCTGGGCTCATTTCCATGAACATAGTTGCCAATCAACCCTTCCTCTGTTATATCCTCATTGTGTTCGTAATATTTTTTGTCCAGATGCATGGTGAACAGAGAATCCAGACGTTCCACAAAACGTTTGTCCCCACCCATCTGACCTATCAGACCTTTCACATCGTGTGGTACATAAAAGGAATAGTTCCAGGAGTTGCCTTCAATAAAACCTTTTTCACTGGTATCCAGGACATCAAAGTCCTGCAACCAGGTTCCGTCGGCATATCTGGCACGAACAAAGCCCAGACTGGGGTCAAAAACATTCTTGTAGTTCAAGGCCCTTTTATAGTAGGTTTCAGCAACATCCTTTCGACCGATGGATTCCGCAAACCGGGCGATGGTAAAATCGTCGTAAGCGTATTCCAAAGTGATAGAAGCGGCACTGCCGTTGGAATTTAGGGGCACATAGCCCAGTTTCATGTAATCACCTGTGCCATCGTAGTACTTCACGGTGGAACTGCTGATAAGCGCATTCATGGCCTTTTCCTTGTCAAACTTCAAGCCTTTTACCGCTGCATCTGAAACCACAGACACCGAATGATACCCAATCATGCACCAATCTTCATTTCCCATCAGTGACCATACAGGCAAGGCATGATGAACGCTCTGTTCAGAATGAGCCAGCATTGATTTCACAAAATCGGTGTTGCGCTGAGGTTTTAGAATGGTCTGTAAAGGATGATAGGCACGATACGTATCCCAAACGGAGAAAATGGTGTAGTTGGTGAAATCCTTTGCCTGATGAATGCTATGATCCACACCCCGGTATCTGCCATCGACATCCATGTAGACAGAAGGATTGATCATGGTATGGTACAGAGAGGTATATAACACACACAAAGCATCTTCGTTCCCTTTTGCCTGAACCACTGAAAGTTCTTTTTCCCATTTGTTTTCTGTTTCCCTACGGATCCGGTCAAAGGATTTTCCAGCAGTTTCAGCTTCCAGATTGGCCAGTGCACCCAGACAATCAACAGGAGAAAGCGCTACTTTCACTTCCAGTTGTTCTCCTTCCTCAAAATCGAAATTAAAGAAAGCGGTGATTTTGGTACCACCCATTTCCGGGAAATTGTCCTCCATCTTAAATTTACGCCAAAAGCCGTTATAGACGACTTTCTCAGCATTGCGATGCCCGTAGTTCTTGATGGGTTTGGAAAAGGTAATGGCAAAATGGGTGTAATTGGTTCTGGCCCATCCTCTGGTAATGCGATAACCGGTCAGGGTGGTATCGTTTTCCACACGCAGGTTGGCCCAAAGGACTTTTCCATCGTAATTGTATATACCATGGGTCAGGTCAATGATCACGTGAGCCTCTCCTTTGGGAAAAGTATACCGATGAACGCCGGTGCGTTCGGTTGTTGTCATTTCAGCCTGAATGCCATAATCTTCCAGGTAAGCAGAATAGTAACCCGGACTGGCTTTTTCACGTTCGTGTGAAAAACGAGAGCGGTACCCTGTTTCAGGTTTATCAGAGGTACCTCTGTCCAACTGTAGTGGACCAGTAGTTGGCATAATCAGGATATCCCCCAAATCGGAGTGGCCTGTCCCGTTTAAATGGGTATGGCTGAATCCCACGATGGTACTGTCGGCGTATTGATATCCGGCGCAATATCTGTAGGCATCTTTTTGATACTGCCCATTGATATTGTGAGGTATCATCTCTGTGTCAGGGCTAAGCTGAACCAAACCAAAGGGGGCGCAGGCACCCGGGAAGGTATGCCCCATGGACTTGGTCCCTACCAATGGTTTTACATAATCAATCAAGCGTTTTTGAGCTTCCGTATTCACTGTCATTATCAGGCACATGGAGATCAATAAGTATTTTCTCATTTTTTTGTTATTTTGTTTCGGTACTAATGGAATAAGGTGCATCATTTTCGCCGGTTCCACGTTTCATGTTGGGTCTTCCAGACATTTTCACATCAATCTTAGCCCCCTTCAACAGGGAGGTATGATTCAGATAATTTTTGGTGTATTCCGATCCGTTGTAATCGATGCGGTCAATGTAACGGTTGTTGGCATTGTTGTTGGGAGCATTGATTTCAACCGTGTTGCCATTTTCGAGATTCAGAGTCACCTTCTTGAATAACGGTGCACCCAGGACGTATTGATCAGTTCCCGGACAAACCGGATAGAATCCCATGGCGGAGAAAACATACCAGGCTGATGTCTGACCGTTGTCTTCATCTCCGCAATAACCGTCAGGTGTTGCAGCATACAGACGGTTCATCACTTCACGCGTCCAGTATTGTGCCTTGTGAGGTACACCAGCGTAGTTGTAAAGGTAAATCATGTGCTGAATTGGTTGATTGCCATGCGCATAGTTACCCATGTTCATGATTTCCATCTCACGGATTTCGTGAATGACACCACCGTAATAGCTTTCATCGTATACTGGTGGAAGATTGAACACGGAATCCAACATGCTTACAAAGGTCTTTTTGCCACCCATCAGGTCGACAAGACCCTGCACATCGTGGAATACCGACCAGGTGTAATGCCAGCTGTTGCCTTCGGTAAAGGCGTCACCCCATTTGAACGGATTGAAAGGAGTCTGGAAGTTTCCGTCTGCATTGCGACCACGCATCAGATTGTGTTCTTTGTCAAAGACGTTCTTGTAGTTGAAACATCTGGATTTGTACAGATCCAGTTCTGCCTGTGGACGATTCAGTTTTTTACCCATCTGATAGATGCACCAGTCGTCGTAGGCATATTCCAGTGTGCGGGCTACGGATTCATTGATCTTGACATCGTAGGGTACATAACCTTTCGAATTGTACAGTTCAAACCCATATCTACCGGTCGATTGGATTCTGGGATGAACACTGTTGGCACCGGATAAAAGACCTTCGTACATTTTCACGGAATCACATTTGGTGACTCCTTTCAGGAATGCGTCAGCCACCACAGAAGCGGAGTTGTTTCCAACCATGCAACCTCTGTGACCCGGACTAGCCCATTCGGGGAAAAAGCCACTTTCATTATAGGTATTCAACAGACCTGCCTGCATTTTTTCACCCATGGATGGATAGACCAGGTTGACAAAAGGGAACAAGCAACGGAACGTATCCCAGAATCCGGTATCGGTGAAAAGGTAACCGGGAAGCACCTCTCCGTTAAATGGGCTGTAATGAACGGGATTTCCCTGAAGATCGAATTCATAGAATGAACGTGGGAACAATACGGATCTATACAAACAGGAGTAAAAGGTTTTCAGCTGATCGGTGTTGTCACCGTCAACGGATATTTTTCCCAAAACTTCATTCCAACGGTTTCTTCCCTTTTGTTTTACTTCATCGAAAGTTTGGTTGGCAACCTCCTTCATATTCAGTTCTGCTTGTTCAAAACTGATAAAGGAAGATGCAATTTTAGCCGTCACCTTTTCTCCTTTATTGGTGGAGAAGCCAATAGCTGCTCCAACATGTTTGTCTGTCAGTTCAAGCATACCCTCCTTGATTTCTTTGCCACTCCAGGCATTGTTGTAGGTGAAGGGTTTGTCAAACTTGATCACGAAATAGTTCTTGAAATTCTCAGGTACACCGCCACTGTTTCTGGTGGTATAACCGATGATCTTCTGCTCTTCAGGTATGATTTTAATATAGGATCCGCGGTCAAAAGCATCTACTACCACGTAAGACTTATCGTTCTGTGGAAATGTGAAACGAAAATAGGCACAACGTTCGGTTGGGGTTATTTCGGTTACCACATCGTATTCCGACAGATAGACACTGTAATAATATGGTGATGCCTTTTCTGATTTGTGTGAGAACCAGGAAGCACGGGTATTTTCATCAATTTTCAGATTGCTGGTCATGGGCATGATCGAGAACTGACCATAATCGTTGATCCAGGGACTGGGTTGGTGGGTTTGTTTAAAACCCCTGATTTTATCGGAAGCATAGGTATAAGCCCATCCATCGCCCATTTTCCCAGTCTGTGGCATCCAGAAATTCATACCCCAGGGCATGGCAATGGCGGGATAGGTGTTACCGTTCGACAAGGAACCTTTTGAGTCTGTACCCATTAAGGTGTTTACATAGTCTACTAAACCATCTTTTTTCTTGCGTTCAGTTTCGAAAGCGATCAGAAAATCCTGGTATTCTTTCCACAAACCGTCTGTGGTCACATTTTTGCCCAAAATATGTTGCATCGCTGCATCAAAGCTCCATGGGTCGATCTGATCGGCTGAAAGGTTGAATTTGCGCAAGAAATCGGGATCTTTCGTGGTAAGCCATTGAAGGAAAAAACCGGTCGTCTGGTATCCATCCATCCAGTTTCCACCCGGACGACGGTTTGTTACCGGAAAAAATCCGGCCTGATATCTCACAGCATCGGCCAAACCTTCAATGAATGTCCAGAATTGGTCACCTTGTCTGTATTCGCCACAACCCCTCGGGCAAAATTGATATCCATGGGTCAGTTCGTGATAGAGAACGCCACGGGTTTCATAAAGTACATCCAGATCGCCTTTGGTCTGTGCCGTTTTTGCAACCCAATCGGCGCTATAGAAAATTTCAATCAATGGAGGTTCACCACCTTTTGCGGAAATGCCCTTGTCCGGACGCAATTCGTAATTGATGGTACGGATGTCCATTCGTTTATCCTGGTCGGTCCAATATAAGATCGATGCGACTTTCTGGGCATGTTCCCTGATAAATTCGGAGGGATTTTGCACCAGACGGGCATAGATCTTTGAACCATTGACAGTTTTATCCTTGTCCGTGAAATTAACCTGTGGATAGATAAATTTCCCCCAGTTTGTCATCGGGCTCTTACCTTCACTGAAAGAAATCTCAGCGATGGCAACTTTTGATTTTGCCGCCGATTGTATTTCCAGTTTGTAGTATTTGTATTTTCCCGGACGTGCAATTTCAAAGATTTCTGTTTGAAAACGAGCAAAGTATTTCTGGTTTTTACGGGCATCGAGTTTCACCCAGTTTTTACCATTATTTGAAGCTTTCAGTACCCAGATGGAAGGATCGTTCACCGCATCGACATTGGCTGATGTGAGGGAATAGTACGTTGCCGCAACCGGTTCTGCAAATTCACTGACAATGGATGTCGCATTTGAACTTGCCTGGTAATAGGAATTCAGCTGGTTGTCCTTCAGGAAATCCACATCCGAGGTAGTCCGTTCCTTGAGTCCCTTATCGGATAGTTGTTTCGGTATCAGATTACCTGATTGAGCCAGTGCCATCCCGCAACTCAATATCGATGCGATCAGACCTAAATATACTTTCTTCATAAATGCTTGGCTTTTTTATTGATAGGATTGTTTGATTATTTCTTGATAAATTTCATATTCAGGATGCCATTTCTGGTTTGCAAGCGTAAGAAATAGGCTCCGGGCTGCAGATTTTTGACATCAATGGATGGAATGTCGGCACTTTTTACTTTCATGCCTACAGAATTGAACACTTCAAACTGGGTATTATCCTGTGTCCCTTTCACATTCAAAAGATCACCAACCGGATTCGGAATAATCCGAATATCCATTTCGGAAACCTTATCCAATGCAGCAGCTTCCTCAGGTCTTCGGAGTATCCACTTTCCAACATCCAGGTTTGTATCGAAGTTTTGTCTGACGGCATTGGGAGCTACAGGCAGCACGACATCCAATAGTTTATCGCTGAAGTTATTGAATATTTTAAAGTAGCCATTTTCAACCGGTTGAAAAACAAACTGCTGGTTTTGAAAGGCACCCGCTGTTGGAGTTCCCAAAAGTTCCAGCTCAGCTATCTGGGTGTTGACACCTGAATTATTTTTCATGTCAAAACGATAGTATTTGTAATCGGAAGATTTCTGGCATGTAAAGCTTTTATTCTGCAATCTGGTTGTAAAATCCACCCCATTTTGAGTATCCAGAGTATCCCATGTCAATTCATCGTTTGACCCTTTCAAAACCCAGTTTAATGGATCCCTTTCGGGTGAATCATTGGCAGAGGTGATGGTATATTCTGTCACTGCGGCTTTTCCGGAAACATTGAATTGAATCCAGATCTGACTGTGACCTGTCAGATATTTTGTGCCGGTAGAATTATCGACCAGTTTCTCTATGGTCTCGCTGGCAGGTGAATCTAAATATTGTGCAGTAATAACTCCTCCAATATGTGTGATATCGGTAAAGCCGTTATCCCATTGTTGAAGAATTGCTCCAGCATCTTTACTTGATTTTGCAATACTCAGGATTTTCTTACTCTCAACAGCTTCTATCTTATAGTAGCCACCCCCTACATTAAGTAGATTGAACTGTTGACTTGGTTTTCCTGAATAGTTACTCTGCACAATATTTGTACCATTGGTTAAAAGATCGTTCTTGACCATCATATATAGTCCGCTTTCCTTATTTTGCAAACAATAGGTACCGGAAAGACTTGAAATGCCCCCTCTTCGGACAATCAACGACTTTGTCTTATTTTCAAAATCCTGATCAATCAAAGTACTAGCATCATCACTCAATACAATCGAGTTTCCTTTATAGGTATCGCCATCAAAAAGATCCACCTGATATCCTTCCTTCACTTTAACAGAGGAAATGGACCCTTCGGTCAAACCCATCGACAATAGATTGCTATTTAAATAATCATCCTTGTCCAACTTGACAGAATCACCGGAAAAACCGGAGCCGGTGTATACCGTGACAGGTCCATCCAGAAACCGTCTGTTGACACCTTCAAAAGTCATAGTGACAGGAATGATCTTGCCGGCGGTATTGAAAACCATCCTATCCACACAAGTGACCCTGGCATTGCCGTCGGTGATACCCAGTGGTCTGCGGTGATAAACGATATACCAGTCATCTGTTCCCGGATAATTCAGGACAGAGTGGTGACCCGCCCCGGTTGCTATACTGGCATCTTGTTGCAGGATCAGACCGATCCGGACAAAAGGTCCGAAAGGTGAATCACTTATGGCATAGGCAACTCTGTAATCCGAGGTTGTCCAACCACCCTCCGACCACATGAAATAATACTTGTTATTTCTACGGAACATGATAGGTCCCTCCACATACCCACTGGGGGTAATTTCCTTAAAGGTTGTGTTGTCGCTAAATGGAAGAAATCCGGTAAAGTCGTCTTTCAATTTGACAATGTTGCAATGACCCCAACCTCCGTAAATCATATAATACTGTTTGTCTACATCCTGAAAGACAAACTGGTCAATGGGTTGAGCACCGTTGTGAAATTTATCGAGTAAGGGTTTCCCCAGATGATCTTTGAAAGGACCTTCGGGTTTATCTGAAACGCCTACTCCAATACCACCTACTGACGTGTTGTTCTGAATATCATTGGCAGCAAAAAAAAGATAATACAAACTATCTTTCTTGATGATGGACGGAGCCCACATGGCTTTATTGGCCCATTTAATCTGGTTTGAATCGACAATACGGCTGTGTTTGGTCCAATTCACCAGATCCGGTGAGGAATACGCATCCATGAACGTTTGTTGTTCATAAGGTGCTGAATAGGTGGGATAAATCCAATACTTAGTATCAATAATGATGCCCTCAGGGTCTGCATACCAACCCTCAAAAACCGGATTACCCGATTTCTGAGCGTGGAGACGTTGTGTACTGACAGAAGAAATCAATACACCAAAGATTAAAAAACTTCCTAATTTAAAAATCCTATTCATTGATCGTGTATTTCATGGTTTTGCCCGGAACGCTCAGTGAAGGAGGAACAGAACCGTCGGCCACTGCGCGTTTGTAGTTTGGTTTTTGGCTCATGATGTAGTGAATTTCTGCACCATTTTTTATATCGTCGTAAGTGATAAACGATTTGTCGTATTCTTTGCCATTCAAAAACATCTTTTGAATATAAACGTTCTTTTTAGACCAGTTTTTGGTGGTGACTTTTACCTGCTTACCATTGCTCATATTCATTACAACACCTTCAATGGCTGGAGAACCAATATTATAAATGTTGCTGGAGGGAGCTGTAGGGTAAAAACCCATGCAATTGAAAATATACCAGGCAGACATCTGACCACAATCGTCGTTTCCGCTCAGGGATCCCGGTTGATTGCCATAAAACTGATCGACCACCTGACGAATGAGCTTCTGGCATTTCCAGGGTTGCTTGAGGTAATTGTACAGGTAAATGATCTGATGGCAGGGTTCATTCCCATGCCAGTAGGCACCAATTCTTCCCTGAATATCATGCGCCCCGGGAATATCTTCAGGCATTGTCATGGTAAACATGGAATCCAGTCTATTCTGGAACAGTTCTTTGCCTGCTTCATTGATGTAACCTTGAACATCCTGAGGTACATACCAGGTGTATTGCAAGGTGAAACCTTCTGTGATATCGCCCCAACCTTCTACTGAACCAGGTCCTGAATAAGCGATCGGAGCAAACGGTGTACGCCATGCACCCTTTGAGTTACGGCCACGCATGTATTTGGTACCCGGATCGATCAGATTCTGGTAAGACAAAGCGCGGTTCAGGAAGTATTTGTAATCCTCCGGTTTGTTTAGCTTTTTGGCAGCCTGAGCAATACAATAGTCATCAAAGGCATATTCCAGTGACTTGGAGACAGATTCTTTTTCCTTGTCGTAAGGTACCCATCCCAGTTTGGTGTATTCGGGCAGACAATCGTAATGAGGATTCATCGCCGTGGTCCTGGCAGCCTGATACGCACGTTCGTAGTCAAAACCCTTCACGTCCTTAACGATAGCATCTGCAATTACGGAAACAGCATGATACCCAATCATACACCAGGTCTCATTACCGTAGAAGGACCAAATAGGCAACATATTTTCCACACTCTTGTCGTAATGTGCCAGCATGGAATTGATGATATCGGCGTTCACATCCTGTTGAACAAGGTTGAAGAGCGGATGCAATGCCCGGTAGGTATCCCATAAGGAAAAAACGGTGTAGTTTGTAAAACCTTTGGCTTGTTCAATGTTTTTGTCCAGACCTCTGAACTTACCGTCTGAGTCCTGAAAGATGAATGGATGTTGAAAAGCGTGATAAACAGATGAATAAAATGTTTCCTTTTCTTCCTGAGTTCCTGTCACTTCAAAAAGGTTCAGCTGCTTGTTCCACTTCTCCTCGCCCAGGAGTTTCAAGGATTCAAAATTCTCTGATTTAAGTTCCTGTAAATTGGTCATGGCACCATCGGTGCTCACAGATGAAATAGCTGTCTTGACGGTAATCTGTTCCTTATCTTTGGTCTGGAAAGTCATCCACACCTTGATATCTTTGCCCCAGGCTTCCTTGTGGCTTCTGAAACGATTGGTGTTGTAGATAACAGGACCGCCGTTTTGTACAATACCGAAATTGGCAAAGGGTTTCGAAAATATGGCTGCAAAATAGACATGACGTTCAGGTCCCCAACCTTTTACCAACTTATAACCGGTCAGCGTGGAATCGTTCAGAAATCGGACATTGCTGAATTCACAACTGTATCTCAGCGTGTGGTTCAGGTCTATCATGACATAAGCGCTATCGGACTGAGGATATGTGAAACGAAGAATGCCGCTTCTGACGCCTGAGGTCAGTTCAACCTGTACGTCTTCCTTTTCAATGTTGATGGAATAGTAGTTGGGAGATGCCTTCTCCTGATCGTGGGAATAGATGAAACGATAGCCTTTTTCGGATTGATCGGCTTTTCCAGGAGTGAATTTTGGGGTACCAACACCAGGACGAAATAGAAAATCACCCAAATCAGGTATCCCGGTTCCGCTCAGGTGGGTCAGACTGAAACCCATGATGGTGTTGTGGTCGTATTTGTATCCTGCAGCTACATCGTAATCGTCGTGATCGGTATCGGGACTGATTTGAATGCCTCCGAATGGTATCTGGGCTCCGGGATATGTATTCCCGAAACCGGATGTTCCAATAAAAGGATTGACATATTCATGTTTTGAGGTATTGTTTACAGTCTTTTGATTGGTAAAAGAGCTTCCACATAGAAAGATAAGAGCCAAAAAAGTCCATTTACCGGGAGTCTTCGATGCCAAAATCATTTTCATCATAGTAATCATTAATTATTTAGTAATTTCTTTGCCTTATTTCACGATCACTTTACCGCAAACAATGGGCTGGAGTGGACTTAATTTCAGTGAAAAAATATAGAGACCCCGGGGCAATACGCTCCCGGCCTGCAATGCATTCCAATCGGCAACATTCATCGTTTTATCGTAAACGCAACGTCCATCCAGTGCGTATATCTTTACCTTATTTAAAGGATAGCTGTCCAATTGGTCCAAAAGCTTATAAATGTCCGTGACCTGATCATCGGTTACTGGTTTTATGGAAACCGCTTCCAGATCAGCCAACATTCCTTTAAACTGAAGTTCAGCCAGACAAAGTTTGGTTTGGGTAGCATCAAACAGACTTGTAATCTCCAGTTTGTAGTTGTAATAGGGTTTTGTTGGAGTAACCGGGTACACTTTTGTTTGCTTACGAGAGGTAAAAGTCTGATTGACCTGATTTTCGATCAACTCCCAATCAACTCCGTTCTGTGTACCAAACAAATTCCATTCCTTAGGATCATACTTCGCCAGACTGGAAGAAGATGACAGCGAATAACTCAGCAAGGTGGAAGGTATAGCATTAGAAACGGTGATGGTAAAAGGAGTGGCAGGTGCTGCTGAACGATTCCCCTGATACATGGTCTGCAAATCGTTATCAAAAAGTTTGGCAGAGTTGAAACTAGGCATTACATTCTCAAAATTGACTACCGTTTTCCCTTCATCCATCAAATTCACAGGAGCATCGGGATATTCGGAAGGAAAATCTGCCTGTGCCTTCATAAACTGAAACTCCCATGCATCGCTCCAGCCAAAGGCTTTCTTAGCCTGACCTTTTAAATTGATGCCGGCCGCAATACTGTGAAAATGGATAAACTCACCCCAATTCATGTTGCGGGTATAGAAACCGTTCTTTTGTGGAATATACTTGGCCATTTGCACAAAGAAATCACCCAATAATTTATTGCCTCCATACTGCGAATAAATGGGATAATACCAGTCCCGGAACCAATAAATGCCTGTCGTTGGAGAGGTGCTGTCGTTGTTTTTCAACAATTCTTCGTATTCAGCCTTAGCTCTGGTTGCCATGTTTGTATGCATGAGCACGTCATAAATGAAGATTTCGGCATATTTGCTATCGCCCCAGATCGGACGTTCCGGTGAACCGTGTACATTTAAGGAAGCACCTTCCATGATATGTCCGATTTCATGGATGGGAAGGCCCAGATTGGTTCCCTGATTGTTTTGCCAGGCAGAACCGGTACCATCCATGGTCCCGCAATCTATGACATTTCTGTAATGATGGTCGGCTCTGGTATAGGTTGATGGATGACCACCTGAATATTTGCCTGCATGAAAGAAAATGTACAAACGTGGATCACTGTAATTTCCATAAACTGTTTTCAGATATTTCCAAATGGGTGTAAACGCCGTTTTTGGCCAGGTGATGGTAGGATCCATATCTCCGTCATAATAGATGGCGACTTCGTCATCAAAATATTTCAGATTGAGTGTGGCTGTATGAACATCCCAATCTTCTACAATGGTCTGAGGAGGTACATCTGTGATGGTTGTGGCAGTGGTGGTGACATAGGCCGATCCCCCAAAATCATTGACAGCTTTGAGGCGGTAGTAATATTTGGTGAGGGGTTTCAATTCGACAGACCTGAAAGTTGTGGTATTCTTTTCAAGCGTAGCTGACCAATCCCAGTTCACCTGGTCTGTAGAACGCTCCAATAAAAAATGATCCTCGTTGGTGGAAACATCTGTCCAATTCAAAATAATCATATTGGAGGATGGCATGATTTGTTCCAGATTGTTGACACTTCGCTGAGCCAGAAAACTAAATGCCGATGGAGCAGTGGGTGCTGTACTATTTCTTGTTATGACACGATCTGCAAAAAGCTGTATTTCTGCTAATTGAATCATGGTTGCGTTTCCATTATTTTTCTGGATGTTCAGACGATAATACGTATAACTCGTTGTGTTTTCGATGCCAAAGTGGAGATTTGAGAAACGATCGGCAAACTTCTGAGACTTTCTGGTATCCAACACGATCCATGAAGCGCCATCATTGGAACCTTCCAGAGTCCAGTCCCTGGGATCCCTGTCAGCTGCATCATTGGCTGAAGTCAGCAGATATTGGGATACTACGGCACCATTCGGATAGTAAAACTGAAGCCATCCGGATGTTGCATAAAACAGGTATTTCGTGGAAATATCATTATCAATTGCCTTAACAGACTTTTCATTCACGCTGGAGGGATTCTCCGTTTTCACGGTAAAGGCCTGATTGACGTCATCGGTGATGTCTGTCAGTTTTACCAAGGGCTTAGTTGCCACACCGACTACGGAAGAATAAGCAGATTTTATACCATTTTTGATGGAACACACTTTGTACAAAAAGGGTGCCGATGCGCTCAAGCCGGTGTCCGTAAAATTGTTGGCGTTTTCATCGAGAGTGACCAACGCCTGGTATGTCTGACCGTCAGCTGAACGTTGAATGGCAAAGCTGTCTTCCACCCCAACCCATTTCAATTCAACACTTGAAAAAGAAAGTGCTTTTACCTGAAGTCCCTGAGGAACAGTCTGAGTAAAAGCATTATTGTTCACAGAGAATAATCCCAGCAACAACGTTGTTCGGAAGAGAAACTTGTGCTTATTCATTTTTACTAGGTTTGAAACAACTCTTAAGGTTCAAAGATATATAAATAATAGATTCAGACTGCGAATTTAGCTTGAAAAGCGATCAAAAATGGGTCATAATTCATCAAAGTTGTATCCTGATTCACAAATAATATCATTGTGCACAACAGGTTTTAACTTTTGATAGACAGTATCATGATGCACTTCTGAACTAATTGATTAATTTTGCCCTTCACGAAACCAAATCGTATTGAATAGCACCATGAGAAGATTTTTTTTAATTTCATTACTTCTGTCCGGATTTCTAGTACCTATCCACGCTCAGACCATTCCTTCAAAACTTTCAGGTACCATTATAGGTACAACCGAAGGATACGATTATTCAACAGGTACAACCTCTACCGTTGTAAATACTGCAAAAGCTGTCTTTGATGGAAGCTTAACCACCTATTTGGCGGCTGCACAAAGAAGTGGCGGATGGGCAGGGCTGGATTTAGGGAGTACTCACAAAATTACTAATATATATTATTGCCCTTATATCACGAACCCTCAGCGTATGGTGCAAGGCGTTTTTCAGGGCGCCAACAGGCCAGACTTCATGGATGCCACGACGTTATTTACTGTGACAGAACAGCCTGCCACTAAGATATTGACTGCACAATCCATCAACAGCGATAAAGTATTCAGATATGTCAGATACATTGGACCGAACGACACACGTTGCAACATCGCCGAAGCTGTATTTTACGGATACAAGGCTATTGGTGATAGCACCAGTAAAATAGACTTACCCCAACTGAGCAACTTGCCCACCATTTATATCCGGACTGAAAACGGAGAAGATATTACGAGCAAGGACTATTATCTGGAAGGCGATGTCTTTATAGTTACTGATAACGGGGACAGCCTGTTCACAGACAGCCTTGAAATAAAGGGACGCGGCAATTATAGCTGGGGTACACCCAAAAAACCGTATCGGATAAAATTAAATCACAAGGCTAACCTACTCGGAATGCCTTCACATGCCAAAAACTGGACCTTAATCAGCAACTGGGGTGATAAGACCCTGATGCGAAACCTGCTTGCCTTTGACTTCAGCAAACGTCTGGAAATGCCTTATACACCTGCAGGAATTCCTGTAGATGTGGTACTGAACGGAAATTACAAAGGCTGTTATCAGCTTTGTGACCAGATGGAAGTGAATCCAGGACGTGTGGAAGTGGAAAAAGTGGATGAATACTCCTCCGCAGAAGATTCAATCAGGGGTGGCTACCTCATTGAAATGGATGCTTATGCTTACAATGAAGCCGTTATGTTTTACTCAAACAGAGGCGTACCAGTCACCATCAAGTATCCCGATGAAGATGAAATCACTCAGGCTCAGCAGGATTATATAAAATCCCACTTCAATTTAATGGAAAGCACCTTGTTCTCAAACACCACAAAAGCATTAAGCAATTACATCGATGCCGGAACATTCCTTCGTCACTTCCTGGTGGGAGAATTCAGTGGTAACACCGATACCTATTGGAGTACTTATATGTACAAACACCGGAGCGACGACAAATTCCATTTTGGACCTTGCTGGGACTTTGACCTTGCATACGACAATGATAACCGCACCTTTCCGATCAACGGCAATTCAGAGATTATTAGAACAGGCTGGGTCTATAACAGCGGTGGCAGTGCAGCGGGCGGTGTCAGAGAAATAGTTGATAAAATTTTGACAGACAGTTACACGTTCAAACAATTAAAAACGATCTGGGCCCAATACCGGGACCAGGGTATCGTTTCAGAATATGCACTGCATACCGTTGTGGATGACTATGCTGAAGTGTTGGAGGCTTCTCAGCAGTTGAATTTTGCACGTTGGCCCATCATGAATGAATATGTACATCAGAATCCAATGATCTATGGTTCCTACGAAGGTGAAGTTCAGAATGTAAAGAACTACATTTCAAACCGTATTCTCTATATAGACAGGATGTTGGCCTATGTTCCCGGAACGGTCAACAACCCTTTAACAAATACCTCGGATGTTCATTTTTGGACCAAAGAAAATACGTTGTATCTGGCGGGACTTTCTGATAACGTTCAAGTGGAAATCCTTGACCTCACAGGCAGAAGGATTTTGACCCAGGTAGCATCCGGCTCTTTGACTGTGAATCTGAATAAGGGCATTTACATTGTTCGCACTGGTAATACAGTCCTTAAATGCATTATTCAGTAATACCGTCCGCCAGTTCCTTTTTCTTCAATAACCGATAATCTTTGGGAGTCGTACTGTAAATCTTGGAAAACTCCCTGTAAAAATAAGACCGGTTGTTGATGCCAACTTTATAGATCACTTCCTGAACAGACAGACTGGTCGATATTAAAAGCTGAGCAGCTACTGCAAAACGGTACTTCTTGACAAAGTCACTGGGAGAAAGGGATGAAATTGCCTTAAATCTTCTGTAGAAAATCTGAGGGCTCAGCTTCAGCATTTCCGCTATCAATTCCGGACGAAGTTCCCCCTTAGACAAGTTTTCATCGATAATGCGTGTTACCTGCATCAGCAGATCCTGTTCTTCCCGATGAATCAATTGCCCACCTTTCAGCTCAACAGCGCTCAAAGGGGAATTAAAATAGTTGCGCAGAACGGTTTTCTTGTCAATCAGATGTTCAATCATCGTTCTCAGATACGAAAGACTGAAAGGCTTTGTCACATAGAGATCGGCACCAAATTCCATCCCTTCCATCTGATCTTCCATCGTATTCTTGGCTGAAATGACAATGACAGGAATGTGACTGGTGAAACGATTGGTCTTCAGACGTCTCACCAGGTCGGCACCGTCCAATGTGCCTGGCATAATGAGATCCGTCACTATCAGCTCAGGCAGGTCGTTATCCAGAAGGTTTAAAGCCTCTTGCGCGCTATAGGCTTTAATGATCTGATATTTATCCGACATCAATTCCGATACCATCCAGACGATATCCCGGTTATCATCGACAACCAGTATTTTCTTCAGGGTAGACAGCATTTCCGGTTTTTCAAGCATCGATAAATCCGGATTTTCGGTTTGCTGAGTTGGGGTAGCCTCATCCATCTTATCCGAAAGGGGCAAATAAGGCAGCTGAACGGTGAATTCAGCATACACGTTTTCTTCACTTCTTACATTTACCTGACCCTTTAGCAGTTGAGTCATGGTGTAACAAATACTCAGTCCAAGCCCATTGCGCGAAAAGCTGTCTATACCATCTTCATTTTCTATATTGTCCAGAATACGGAACCGATCAAACACTTTACGGATCTCACTTTTCGGAATCCCTTTCCCGGAATTGTAAACGACCATGACCAGTTCGTCTTCCGCTTTCCTAAGCGTCACCCTGATTGTTCCGCCTTGTGGTGTATATTTAAAGGCATTGGAAATCAAATTCATGAGAATCTTATTGAGGCAGGATACATCGGAGTTCCAATACAAACCGTCATCCATTTCCACCTTGAAGTCTATTTTATTACTCTCAATAATCTCAGAAAAGCCTAGATAAATGGACTGGACAACCGGGTTTATATGGACACGCTCGACAGTACGTTCGTAATTTCCAAATTCCACCTGTTTGCTAAAATTGATGATCTCGTGAATGAGCAATTGCAGCCGATCCACATTCATATGTAGGATGGATGCATATTTCAGGATATACGCATCCGATTTCTTATAGGACAAAATCCGTTCGCTTGGCCCTTGTATCAATGTGAGTGGTGTCAGGAACTCATGGGTAATGTTGGTGAAAAATTTCATCTTGGTTTCATACAGCAATTCCTTGTTTTTCTCGATGATCGATTTATTGAATTCCTGCTGTCTCTTCCGGATATTACCCCGGAAGTAAAAAATAAAGGTAGCTATCAACCCGAGAAACAGGAGGCCGTAAACAATCAGTGCGAAAGTGCTCAGATACCATGGAGGCAAAACAACAATGGGTAAAGAATACAACTTGGATTCCTTGTCGAAAATATCATTCTTGCATTTCACCTTCAGTACATAATGTCCTGGAGGCAGCGCGTTGAAACTGGCTTCATTCATATTGCTGGCATTGATCCACTCATTGTTGTAGTTTTCCATGGAGTAGAAGTATTCCATATTGGATCCATGCACATAATCAATGGCAATGAAGGATACCGAAAAAGAATTCTGGTGATGCGTCAATTTCAGATAAGATCCTTTTTTCCCCTTCCTGATAAAGTCTGAAAGAACCATTTTCCGACCATTAAGCTTCAGTCCGTCAAAATAAATGGGAGGTTGAATGCCTTTATCGTCGGGCAGATTTTGCTCAATCCAAACAACACCATCAATTCCTCCAAAGAGAATTCGGTCCGTAAAGGGACAGGTATAATCCGCATTATCACTAAACTCGATAACATCCAGACCCGTATGATTGATTCGTTTATTGAAATCCCCGTTTAAAGGATTGTATTTTAGCAAACCCCTGTTGGTACTCATCCAGATGCAACCTGTCTTATCCACTTGCATCCCGTGAATCATTTCCCGTACGGTATTTCCATAGTTGTTGTTGGAAATACCCTCCAGTTTCATTTTTCCTGAGGAGTCGTCGATTTTTACCAGTCCCGCAGAAGACCCAAAATAAAGCGTGGAATCGGTGCCGTAGCAGGAACTCAGGACATCATCGGTCGTGGCATTCAATCCTTTTCCGGTAGTGAGAAAACGATACGATTTTTTTACCGGGTCAAACCGAATGACACCATCACCCCTGCTCCCAATCCAAAGGATACCATTTTTGTCCTTTGACATGGAAAAGAAATCACGGACCATTTTCTTTCCTCTTTTAAAAAAATAGGTCTCCATGTTTGTCACTAGAAAAGCCGTACCAGACTTCTTAAAGTTAACCTTTTTAAATCCGTAATCGGAGGTAGTCAGCCAAAGCGTGGTATCACTTTCCTCCAACAGGGAGTGGACAGAAAGAATAGGGGTTGAAGTCGTATTGAAAAGTGTATGAATTTTCTGATCCTTATAGGAAAAATAGGATAAGCCAGGGCCGTCGGTAGCCAACCAGTTTATATCGTGAAAACGGCTGCCGACAATATCGTAAACCTGATTGCTGCTGAGACCGTCACCCACCCTATAATGCCGTACATGACTCCTGGGAATGTTTTGGTCCTCAAACTTATCGTAGTCGGAAATCCGGACCAGCCCATCCCCTTTCGTTCCGATCCATAATGTATGGTATTGGTCGGTATAAATCGATCGAATGGGTTTGCTTAACCGAAAAGGCAATGATTCCGACTTGATGGTATTGAAAATCGACGTTTTCTTACTGTACAGAACCAGTCCCTGCCCATCCGAACCAATCATTACCACGTCCTGATTTCTGTCCTTATGCATACAAAAAACCCCTGAAGTGAAGTCAAGCAACTCCTCTGCAAACTTTTTAGCAGCGACCAGCTTGAATATCCCACTTCCTGAAAAGGAAATGAACAGGTCGTCCTGATACGCAATGATGGATGAAAGATTGCCATATTGAAACAACAAGCCTTTTATATTCCGGATGTACGTGCTGCGATCCCGGTCAATTTCGTAGGAAAAGAGTTTCCCTGTATTGTCTACGAAAAAAAGGATGCCATTATCCTCAAATGCCTTCACAATGGGGTTGGAATGGAGCGAACGGATTCTGGGTTTTAGGACTGGTGTACGTTGAGCAGAAGGCTGGGTTAGGTGCATACTCCAAACCTGATTGTCGGAGGTAAATACCCAAAGGTCATCTTTATGATCTATAAATGTGGTTAGGACTTTTAAAGGGTCAATATCCGGTGATGAAACATCCACAAATCTTTTTCCGGTTTTGTCGTAGATGGAAATAAAACGTCGTTTTGCCACCAGACAAGTCAGATTTTTACCGTTGGTGGCCAGATTGTACGGAGAACTGTATGTTGGATAATTCTCGACCACCTTATTTTGAGCGGTTGAAAATTTACTCAGACCCATATAGGCAGAAACCCACAAATGGTTGGAATCTGCACCTTGTATCTTTTGGATAATATTGCTTGATTGGGTTCCATTACCGTCTTCACCCAGATAAAAAGACTCGACAAATTTTCCGTCGTACCGATTCAGACCATTGTACGTTCCAACCCAAACATACCCTTTCTGATCCTGATAAAGTGAAAGGACAGCGCTGTTTGACAAACCATTCCTGCTGTCTATGCTCTGCATCCGGAAATTGGTGGAATGACCCGTCTGCAACACACAGAATAGCAATAAGATGGGAAGTAAAAGGTGCTTCATGCAGGAATAAGGTTAACAAACTGAGGGCTAAAGATACTAAATTAATGAAACCCTTTTCAGATAACAGAGGACTAGTAAAAGTCAGAGGGAGACTAAAAGCCTCCCTCTGATAAAATGGAATAATGTATCGGTAATTGTTAGTTTGCCTTAGCAATTCAGCCTACGGTTGTACTTTCAATACATTTTTCTGGATGGAAACAGTACCTGTACATCTAAGAGTAGGTTTGTCTACCAATGTTAAATCCTTGAAAGTGTAAGCCAATGTCAACGCAGTTGTTACAATTTCATACCTGTTGTCGTTGGGGTGATTTTCCTTGGTAATGGTAATCTTGGCACTTTCTTGCTTGAAAAGCAAATCCGGATTTGGACTTTCCATCGTAATAACACCTTCATTGTCTATGGTTATATTAACGATGAATTTGTTTCTATCCATTTTCGACCGATCCATCTGACCGGCAAAGAAATAACACTTGTTGCTGGTAACAGCATAAAAAGTCTTATTGCTCACTGTGATCTTATTGCCCGTATCCGTTATTTTAAATACACCTAAATCGCCTGCATAATTACCGGAAAAACTGTTTTTCAGTAACACATGTAAGAGCGCTTTGCTATAGATATTCTGCCCCACTTTGTACTCGGATACACTTTCGATGGCAACCGGGATCACATAGTCGGCATATTTATCGGTTATCTGTTTGGTATCAAGAATCAAAGCAGATGTTGACTTTATTTTACCGGAAGGGATGTTGATGATGGCATCCTTGAAGGTCACTGCACCTGTGGGCACTTCATTGTAGTAAAGTGCTGTCTGGTTGCGGTACTTGTTAAAGTTATAAGCCGACAACGTATCGGAATCAAATTTCATGCGAACATCCACCGATTTGTCATTTCCATCAGTCCCATTGATGGAAAGTACAAGGGGCACTTCGATAAGACCTGATTCAGTGATTTGCATTTCTTCATCTATCCAACCATTATTTGTGAGGAGAACAGACTTTTCAAACAACTCTTTATCCAAACTATCGTTGCAGGCATAGTTCAAAGTAAGAGCTATTGCTGATAGGCATATAATTACAATTTTTTTCATACTATTTTTCTTAATAGATTACCAATTCGTTTACAAATCACCAACCTGGGTTTTGTGTCAGTCTCTTATTTCGTGTCAGCTCATACTGTGGTATAGGCCATAGATACATACTTGGCAGGAAGAGTTTTGGATAGGTAGTGATAACGGTTTCCTTATAGTAGTCCTGTCTGAGAAGATCTCCTTTTGTTACATCCACATTGCAACCTGTAATCGGCATATTTTCTTGTACCATAGCGTCTTTCCATCTTCTCAAATCGTAATAACGTTTGGACTCAGCAAAGAACTCTATCTGACGTTCGTGTTTCAAGGCTGCCCTGAAAGCATCCACGTCGTTGTAAACATTGTCGGCAAGATCGGGCAATCCGGCTCTCACACGCACTCGTTTCATACCATATCTCATTTGTTCCACATCCCTGGATATTGTAAGATCTTCTCCCGTAAAGGCAGGGATGGTGTACGATTTACCGGTTTTGAGTTCATTAATGGCTTCAGCATACCACAACAAGACATCGGCATAACGAATGGCTGGTTCAAATTTGACAACCACATAACCACCGGTACCTTTAAAATCTTCGGGATTGTAGTATTTTTTCATACCAATACCAGTGACAGGAAACTTATCGGCATTGTTGTAAAGTTTACCGTCTGTCAGGTCTTTGTAGTAGAAAATCTGTTGATTCCTAAACTTTGCTTCTGAGGCACTTTCGCATTCCCAGATGCTTCCGTTGTATGCAATGGATGCATAAAAGCGGGGCTCTCTGTTGGCATATTGCAACGATACGTTGGCAGGCAGGAAATCGTAATCACCACCGGTGGTAAATCCCAGTTCCTGATAGTCACCAGTTGTTTTTGCATCGTCAATCGTACGACCATCTCTCATATAATACGCATTCACCTGTTTCTGAGTCACTGCCAGGGAATTGTTTCCACTGAGTGAAACAGGCATGAGTAGGTTCAGCAAATCTGAATATCCATTCTCAGGGTCATTGGCTCTGGTAAAAATAACTTCCCTGTTTTTGGAAACGGCAACTGCACCGTTGAATATTTGTCTGTACGATTCAAAAGGATCAATGTCTGCCCAGCCATCCGGGTAATTCAGGGTGGAATAAGTGGCATTCAAAGGAGGTACAACCGTTTTCTCGGTTGCAGGAACAACATACAGTTCGTACTGTTTCATATTGATCACATCCAATGCTGCAGCAGCTGCCCTTGCCCATTTAGTTTCGTCGTATTCCTCTGGAAACAACTTCTGACCATCGTAATTTTTCAGGGAGAACATGTCTGCATTTCCATTATATAAAGGACTTGCAGCATAAAGCAACAATCTGGCCCTTGCAGCTAATGCAGCTCCGCGGGTAGGACGACCGATGTTGTTGGCAGTACGCTCAACCGGCAAATTCATGGCAGCCCTCAGGAAATCCTGCTCGATGTAATTGACACATTCGTCCAGGGTGTTGCGTTGTACGGACAATTGTTCGTACGTCATACTGATGTCAAAACCTTCATCTGGAATGAGTGGCAGTGGACCATATTGACGAAGCAAAACCCAATAGGCATAAGCCCTCAGGAAATACGCCTGAGCTTTTACATCGGTACGTTCCGACATCGTCATTTCTTTGCAGTTATCAATGTAATAGATAATAGTCGTAGCTTTACGAACCGGTTCATAAACGCGTTTCCATTTATCTTCCGTCAAAGTATTGGAAGAACTGTATTCGCCATTCTGATATTTTTTGGTCAGATCGCCATCACCCATACGCAGCAAGTCATCCGATGCAAATAGGGCATAACCTCCCAACCCTCCGGTTGAAATATCACAAACCTCATCTTCCATAACCTCAAATGCATTGGAGAGAAAACCCTCAGCATAGATTCTTTTTGCAAAAGCCGTATCGAGTGTCAATACATCATCAAAGTACTTATCTACATCCAGATAACTACTACAGGATGTAAAAGATAGCACCAGCGGACTTAATACGGCAATGCCCAATATTAAATTTTTATAGTATCTTTTCATGTCTTTGTCTTTTAGAAATTAACAGTCAGATTTAAGGAATAGGTCTTTGAAATGGGGTAAGCAGCACCGTCACGACTGCCTATTTCAGGATCCCACCAATCAAATGCACTAAACACAAGCAGATTGTATCCAATAAAACCTACACGGACATTCTCGGCAAAAAACTTCCTGGAAAACTGTCTGGGTAGATTGTAGCCCAATTCCAGATTCTTCATACGGAGGTAGCTGCCGTCTCTCTTCCAGTAAGTTGAATTGCGGTAGTTGTTTGCATTTCCACCATAAGACAAACGAGGCAACATGGCATTGAGGTTTTCAGTAGCCGGATTTCCGGAAATTTCTCTGGATATCCACCTGTCTTCAGGATTTGTGACATTCTTCAGGATATTTCCTGTTTCAGAACCGGCAAAAGGATAGACACTGTTTCCACCGATGAAGAAATCGGATTTTCCGGTTCCCTGGAATAGAATGTTAAAGTCAAATGCCCTCCAGTTCAGGCTGATACCGGCACCATATACAAAACATGGCACTGTGGTATAACCCATAGGTACAACATCTTTGTCATTCACAAGACCGTCACCGTTGACATCTTTGTATTTGACATCACCTGGCAAATAAGAACCGAAAGTTTGTGTCGGGCTGGTATCAATATCTTCCTGGCTTTCAAACAATCCCAAAGAGATAAGACCTCTTGTCTGGTTCAGACGATACCCTTTGGTCATCTGATAAGGAAGGGCATTATCGGCTTCATCGTAATTGATGACATTTGTTTTGGCATACGTGAAATTACCACGTAGTGTAAAACCGACTTCGCCGATTTTATCAGTGAAGGAAGTCGTTCCATCAACACCCTGAGATTCCATCTCACCTATGTTGGCATACGGCCTCAAATCCTGCAAACCTGTAGAATAGGGCATTTGACTGCGTTGCATAAAGATGTCGCGACGGATATCCTTGAAGAAATCCACTGTGGCGTTAAACTTATTACCAACAACCATATCGACACCCAAATTGTGTTTCTGAGCTTTTTCCCAGGTCAGGTTGGATGATCCCATCGTAGTGATGCGATAGCCTTGTACATTATTTGATCCATATTCGCCCCAGTTGTATGAAGCCGATGTAGTGATAAAGGACATATAGGGAAAACGGCTGGAAGCAATCTGATCATTGCCGACTTCTCCGTAGGAGTAACGCACTTTGAACATATTCAGCCAATACAGGTTTTCTTGAACAAATGGTTCTTCAGAAATAACCCAGGCAGCAGATATCGCCGGGAAAAACCCAAAACGTTCACCCTTTTCAAAATTCTCAGATCCGGTGTAACCAAAGTTGAAATCGGTCAGGTAACGATCCTTGTACCCATAGGTCAATCTACCGGACAAGGCCATGTTTCTGTATGGAATGGAAGTTTTTACATCGTCTGTAATTCCAACAGTACTGGTTCTTTCTTGTTGATAATACATCAACAGCGATGAAATACGGTGATCGTTATTAAAAGTTTTCTCATAATTCAGTTTCAATTCTGAATAGTAGCGTCTTTGACCCGAGGAGGAGGAGGATTGCTTCATTAATGAAGCCTCGCTCACACGGCGCATCACCAGGTTTCCCTGGGCGTCACGGCGTCTTTCTGCAATCCAAAGTTCGGGATTTTTTGCTCTGGTGATTTCATTGGTATTATCCGTATCAAAGGAAAAAGTACCTATCAGCTTCAACCCGGCAAGTATGGATTTCAAGTCTTGTTCCAGGGTAATGTTGGTTTCGACTTTGTTTTCCCATTTCGTGAGATAACCGGTCTGACTTAACTGCACTTCCGGATTCATGGTGTTCCCATTTCCATAGGTAGGGATCAATCCATTGGAATACATTCTTGGAACTGTTAGTGGAGTCAGATTGGACAAAGAAGACCAAATATCACTGGAAGACATTCTGGGTTTCGTCTCGTTGGTTAGAAAACCACCTACACCGATCTTCAATATGGTGGACGCTGTAATGTTCAAATCCACATTCGTTCGGTAATTGTAACGCTCATAGGATGCATTGGTACTGTATTTCTCGTTCTTATTTGCCGTATCGTACATGCCATCTTCGTTGTAATAACTTCCAGATACATAATAACGGGCTGTAGAACCACCACCACTCAGGGATAAAGTTTCACGGTTGCTGTAAGCGCCTTTCTTCAAAACAACATCGGACCAGTTTACATTGGGGAAAAGGTCAGAGTCAAGGTCTCTACCGATGATTTCAATATCCTGATTGGAATAAATAGGATCCTGATATCTGGTGGTACGGGCCTCGTTGGCCATTTTAGCATAGGTGATACCGTCAGTATATTCAGGAGTACGGGAACGGGTGCTATACCCTTCTTCCGACTTAAAATTGATGTTCACCTTACCGGCCTCGCCGCGTTTGGTATTGATGATCAGGACACCATTGGCACCACGCGAACCGTAAATGGCTGTTGCAGATGCATCTTTCAACACGCTGAAAGATTCGATGTCCTCCACATTCAGTTCGTCCAGGGATCTTTCGATACCATCCACTAAAACCAGTGCTTTGGCATTGGCACCGAAGGTACTGATACCTCTGATCCAGAATTCGGTGTTGTTTTCACCAGGTTCACCGGTTGTCTGACGGCCAATGATACCGGTCACGTTTCCAACCAGTGCGTTACTGATGTTTCCGGTAGGTACTTTCATCGTCTTGACATTGACGGTAGAAATGGCTCCGGTCAGGGTCACTTTACGCTGAGCCATACCACCCGCCGTTACAACGACTTCGTCCAGGTTCTGGCTTTCTTCATCCATGGTGATGACAGCTTCACCCTTTAACGTGGAAACTGGCACCTCTTTTGTGGTGAAACCGATGTATTTAAGTACCAGAATATCGTATTGACCGGTCTTTATCTTAAAACGGCCATTGATATCCGTAGCGGTACCCAGAGTAGGTTGATTCTTTATAAAGACGCTCACCCCTGTCAGGGCTTCATTGTTTGCGTCCTTAACGATTCCCCGTATTTCTTTCACTGTCTGTGCATTCACGGCGAATACACAAATCAGCATCAGAAATAGTGAGCATATAATTCGTTTGATGTTTTCCATAGGTAGTTATGTTAAATATTGATTTATCGAAATGCGACTCCCGATTACTCAACCATTATTTTTCTCATTAAATGATTCTCTCTATCTGTTACATACAAGCCTCCGTCGGGACTTAGTCCGACTGCTTCGGGCTGGTTAAACAAGGAGGTGGAGGGATCTCCATCCTTGTAACCACTTTTCTGCCCTACACCTGCATAAACACTAACATTACCTTCTGGTGTTATTTTACGGATACAATGATTGCCTTTGTCGGGAACAAAAAGATTACCATCCTCATCCACTGCACCTTGACCCGGGGTATTAAATCTGGCAGTTGTTCCAAGTCCGTTAGCGAAGCCTGAACTGTTCCATTGACCTACAAACAATACAGGATTTTCAACCATTTTGGTTTCCTCATTGTAATCTGCCTTGTAAATGCAATGTTTGTTCTTGACCATGATGTACAAGATTTTTCCATCTGGAGAGAACGTCATTTTCAACTCCGTATCCATACCATTCAATTGGAATTGCTGTTCATTTGTCTTGGTGGGCCGGTCAAACTTATACACGTAACCATCGTTCTGGCTGTTGAAGAAAATATCACCTGTTTTTGGATGGATGGCCAGTGCTGTAGCCTTGCTGTAGGTTGCTTTCACCAATGGTTTAATCTGAATAAAGCCTGTTTCTCTGGTAAAGAAGCAAACAACACCATCGGTTGACATATTATTTTCATTCCACAAGGAGTTGAGCATATAGAGCGTATCCTGTGCCGGATTGAATGCTATACATGTCGGAGACTGCATAGGTCCGGTTGAGTTTCTCAGCAGCGTTGTCACAATTCCCTCATAGGCTTTACGCAAAGCTCCGTCTGAATTGGTTCCACGTCCTTCATCAATAAAGAAGAGTTCTCCATCTCTGTCAAAAGTGACAAACCAGGGACGACGAAGCTTCACATCCGCGTATTCACCGTCATCTGTGCCGGCCTGACCATTTTGTCCGAAGATCGTGGTCACATTGCGGTTAAATTGGTATTTAAACTGGATTGGATAGGTATAGACCTGAACATTTGGTGCAATACCAATATGCACCTTGATAAAACCGGTGTCCGCTTTTGAGGGCATGATGGCGTAGATGGCCTCACCATCAGAACCGATTACTTTAGCATTTTTGCCATTGATACTTACTTTAATATAAGCAGTATCTGTTCCAAAATTCGATCCGTACAAAATCAATTTCGTAGCCACACCTCCATTGTCTGGAAAGTAAGTACTGATTTCAGTTGTTTTAGCGGGATCTGGTGGAGCTACGGTCCTTTGGTTATTCAAGTCGTCGTCCTTACAACCGACAAAACTAACAAGAACAAACAGAAGGGACAGAAGAACCACATTCCTAAAGGATTTGTGATTGTTTTTTTCTTGTGTTTTCATATACGTAATAAGATTTAAGGTTGAATTCTAAATGTTCAACGCTGCAAATCTATGTATAAATAATTACAATCTTAATCTTTTTTTTAAATCTTTTTGTAAAAAAATGCCCATTTAAACATACTCTAAAGGGGTTTTACGAAGAACACGGATTAACGAATCGGGTTAATAATTAAAAAACAAATTAAAAAGCGATTAAAAAGGGAATTTGCTTAAATGCAGTAGATACATTCTTGAGAAAAATTGCGTAAAAACGCTAAATGTAGGGCACAAAAAAAAAGCCCCCGAAAAAAAATTCGGAAGCTTAATTTTGAGCCTCTTGTCGGATTCGAACCAACGACCCCGAGATTACAAATCACGTGCTCTGGCCAACTGAGCTAAAGAGGCGGGAGGGTAAGCTTACTATATCGCGCCGCTACAACCAAACTACC
>Ga0123337_10000925_pt1 | contig 42376 bp, 34 predicted proteins | sample frozenSSSSmetaG_FD_89792 | JGI IMG/M metagenome (GOLD analysis project Ga0123337, IMG submission 89792) | Glacier valley bacterial and archeal communities from Borup Fiord, Nunavut, Canada, to study Microbial Dark Matter (Phase II) -... | ecosystem: Environmental > Aquatic > Freshwater > Ice >... | reverse complement strand
GGTGGGGGCGGCGTTGTCGGTGGTGGCGGTCCAGCCGGTTTGTGCGCCGGTGTCGTAGGTGGTCTGGGCGACGATGCTGGAGCTGCTGATGGTGGCGAAGTCGGCGCCGTTGACGGTGGCGTAAGCGAGGATGCCGTCGTCGAGGGTGGGGGAGGTGGTGCCGAAGGTGAGGCGGGGGGTATTGCCGGTGCCGTAGGTTCCGTTGGTGGAGGTGGAGTTGGTGAAGTCGACGGTGGCGCCGGCGGAGCGGCTGAGGGAGGCGACGGTGAGGGTGGTGTTTTTACCGGAGCGGTTGTTGACGACGTCAACGGTGTTGGCACCGCCGGTGAGGGAGAGCACGCCGATGGTTTCGGCGGTGTTGCTGTTGGCGGTTTGTCCGTAGTAGGCGAGGGTGCCGCCCTTGAGGGCGACGGTGGCGGAGTTGCCCACGCGGCTGGTGTTGACGGAGGCGGCGTTGTCGAGGGTGAGCGCACCGCCTTGCTGGATGGTGAAGCCGGTGGCGGAGGCCATGGCGCCATTGGTGCCGGTGAGGCGCATCTCGGAGCCGGTGATGGTGACGGTGCCGGAGTTGGTGTTGGCGGCGGTGAGGTCGAGGCGGCCGTTGCCGGTGACGGCGAGGTTGGCGGCACCTGAGACGACACCGGAGATGCCGCCGGTGGCGACGGTGGCGAGACTGGCAGTGCCGGCGATGGTCTGGATGGTGCGGGTGCCGGTGGTGCCGAGAGAGAGATTATTGGTGAGCGTCAGGGTATTGTCGGCGCCGACGGAACCGAACTTGAGGGTGTTGGCGGCGCCGATGAAGGAGCCGGTGGTTCCCCAGGTAAGGGCGGCGCCAGAGCTGAGGTTCAGGGTGTAAGCGCCGCCGACGGCGGCGAAACCGCCGTCACCGGTCCACTGGACGTTGCCGGCGGCGGTGCCGAGGGTGATGGAGGTGTTGCCAGAGACGTCGCGGACGCCGCCGTTGAGCTGGAGATTGGAGGTGGAGACGGTGCCTCGGACGGAGCCGGCCTTGATTTCCGTGGCGCCGGTGTAGGTATTGCCGGTGCCCACATCGAGGGTGCCGTCACCCGTTTTGGAGATGCCGCCGGTGCCGGAGAGGACACCGGAGAGGACGGCGTCGATGGCGGCCGAACCGTTGGCGACACGGATTTCGCGTTGGACGGAGCCGAGGGCGATGGCGTTGGTGAAGGTGACGGTGTTGTCGGAGAAGTTTGAGGAGAGGAGGAGGGCGTTGCCGGTGGGGACGAAGGAGCCGGCACCCCAGGTCAATGCGCCGCCAGCGGTGCCGGTGGAGTTGGTGAGAGTGACGGTGCGGGCGCTACCGTAGGCGGAGAAGCCGCCGTCACCGGTGAACTGAACCTGGTCGGCGGAGGTGCCGAGACGGCGGGTGAAGGTGACGTTGGTGCCGATTTCGAGGACGCCACCGGCGAGGGTGAGGTTGCCGCCGGAGGGTGCGCCGGTAGCGAAGCCGCCGGGCAGGGCGGTCTCGGCGGTGATGCGGAGGGCACCGTTTGAGATGATGGTGCCACCGCTGTAGGAGTTGGCGGAGTTGGCGAGAGTGACGACACCTTCGCCAAGCTTGGTGAGGCTGTAGGCACCCGAAATGACGCCGTTGATGGTGAGGTTGCCGTCGCGGGAGCCGATGCCTGAGTCGGAGCCGAGGCGGATGCTGACGGCGGAGCCGAGGGTGTTGTCGCCGCCGTCGTTGAAGATGGCTCCGGCTTTGGTGGTGCCGTTCCAGACGCCGGTGCCGTTGAGGGTGATGGTCTCCGCGGTGGTGTAGTTGAGGGCGGTTCCGAATCGGTCGGGGCGGAGGGTGAGAGAGGCGCCGTTTTCAACGGTGGTGGCGCCGGCAAAGGTGATGGATGCGCTGTTGGAGACGGAGCCGGTGAAGGCGTTGGAGAGGGTGATGGTGGTTTCGGAGCCGCCGACGCTGATGGCGGTGATGTAGGTGCCGGCGGGGATGTTGGTGCCGGAGACGAGTTGGCCAACTTTGAGATCGGTGGCGTTGGCGTTGAGGACCTGGAGGGTGGTGTTGCCGGAACTGCGGGTGAGGTCGTTGGTGCGGTTGACGGAGCCGCCGAGGGCGCCGTCGGTGGTGATGAGGAGCTGGCCGTCCTGGACATCAACATTGCCGATCCAAGCGGAGGTGGAGTTGTTGGCGTTGATCGAGGCGAGGGCGGAAGTGTTGACGACGAGGTCGCCAGATCCGGAGATAGCTCCGTTGAAATTAACAGTGCCGGTGCCCGTTGCGGTGATAGTGTTGCCGTCGGGGGCGAGGGCGCTGTTGGTTGCGATGGTGCCGTTGATACAGATGGCAGACTGGGAGTTGTTGTTTACCGAGAAATTTTCAACGAGGTTGATGTTGGCGTTGATGGTGTAGTCGCGGTAATTGCCGTTGACGGCGGTGGCTTCGATCGAAGGCAGGCCGGCGATGTTAGGGTCGCCAAAAGTGATGGTGGGAGTGTCGCCGGAAACGCCGATGGTGTAGTTTTTGGCGGAGTCGAAGGTCATGGTGCGAACTTCGACGTTGTTATCGAGGTCCACGATTTGATTGGTCGAGACGCGGTTGCCGAAGAGAACGTCGCCGTCGCGGAAGGGGGTACGGTTGTTTTCGGCGCTGACCGGGGAATACCAGTTGTTGTTGGATTCACCGCCGACGGTGGAGCCCCACTTGCTGGTGCCGGCGCCGTTGTCCCACTCGAAGGCGGCGGAGCCAACCGAGACGGTGCTGGTGGCGATTTTTCCGCCGAAGGTGGAGAAATCGGGGGTGCCGGAAGCGTCTGCGTTTGGAGTGCTGGTGGGGTAGATGCTCGAGTTGGTAAAATCGATCAGGTTGGTGGCGGACGCGGCGTTCACGTCGCCCGAGAGGAGGGAATACCCGTAGATGGTTTGTCCGGCACTGATACCGAGCGTGGCCAAGCTGATGGCGACGCCGCCGATGCCGACGGTCTGGGAATCACCGATGTTCAAGGCGGTGCCGGAGAGATTGTCGGTGGCGGTGGTGCGGAAGCCGGTGGAGGTGGAGATGGTGGGAGAGCCGCTGAGGGGAAGGGGGAGTTTGTCGGGGTAGTTGGTGCCACTGACGAGAACGCCGGCGCTGGAGTAAGCGGTGGGGAGTTTGTTCACGGAGTTGTCGATCCCTGTGAAGACCGCGACGCGGAAGTCGTCCTGCGCTCCCGCAGGGTCGAAGTTGAACACGATGAGGACCTCGTCGCCGACGACCGTGTAGCCTTGAGACCAGACGAAATCGATACGTTCGATGTTGTTGCCGATGCCGCCGGCACCGCTGCTGGTGTTGGCGAACGTGTCCCAAGTGGAGTTGAGGATATTGCCGCCGAGAAGCAGATCCTGAATGGTGGGGCTGTAGGTGCCGTAAACCGTGGTGCTGCCCGAGCTGGCGGAAAGGGAGCTGATGTCTTGTCCGGCGACGTTCGTCGTGCTGGTGGGAGTCGCGGTGTTGCGGCGTATGAAGACGCTATCGGCCCCGGCCCCCGCGGTGCCGGCGTCATAGGTGCCGACCGCCGTGGTGATCGTCAGTGGCGTGGCGTAATTATTGAGATAAGTAATGCCGCCTACGGTTACATCCGCGCTATCAGAAGTCTGCAGGGTCCACGCGCTGATGTTTTGCACCTGAGCGGACACATAAGTGCACCCGATCATGAACCCGATCAGTGACAATATCGCGCGCATGTGAAAAACGGCCAACCGAGGAAAGGGATTCCGATCAACAAGATCGTTTGAGAACCTGCGGGCATTGCGGACGAGGAGCTTGGGGGCTCCAAGTATCGCCGCAGAAAGGCGGCGAAAAATGCAGGTGGTGGAAGTTGGCTCGACCATAAAGCGGATAACTTATCCTCTTGGAAATCACGCTTTGGTCAAGTTGCAAACTAGGGTATATACCCTAATTGTTATTTTGCGGTTTTAAGGTGTTTTCGGGCGAAGTGGAAAGTGTGCTGTTCTTAATGTAAGCTATTCTTTCTAAGATGGTATATGTTATTTCTAATGGTAATGTTGGCAGGGCTGGAAGCACGCTGGCTGTAGGTCTGTTCTTGCCTGTCGGAGACAGGGCTTGATCAAGCACGGGCAAGACATGCGGTAATTCTTCGCCAATAATTTTCATCCATGTTTCAGCTTGTGCCTTGGTTTCATGGTCTGCTCCCGCCGAGGCCGCGCAATAAAGCGCGATATACAATGGCATCTGTTCGGCGCGGGGTATGGATGAATCGCGTCGCCATGCTTCCACCAACGCGCGGAGAGACGCGTTTTGCGGGTAACGGATCAGGTGTCCGCACAAAATCTCGATCTCCGTATCGCTGAGTTTGGGGCGTCCGGCCAGAAAAGCCGTGATCTCACGACTCCGTCCGGCGTCGTCTTTCGCGGCGGCATAGGAGGCTAGACCCAAGGACAATATCGCGCGTCCCGGCAGCCGGCCGCGAGCGGCGCGCACTTGAGCCAACACGCCCGGGCTGCCGCCGGCAATCTGCCGGTCGAGCGCATAATAAAGCATGTAACCGTTGGTAGCTTCGCTCGCGAGCATCCGAAGACGGCGTTGCAGGGCCTCTCCTTCGAGCGAGCCGCGCAAGGTCGCCGCCTCGATCTCCACGAGCTGACGCCATTCCGGCGCGAGCTCCGCCTGCTGCGCCTCTTTCTCCAAAAGCTCCGGGTCGTTTAACTGGCGGCATGCAAACAACAGGGCGTGAATCCACGCCGCCTCGTGCGGAGAATTTACGAGCTCCTCGCGTGCCAGCGTAGCGACCTGCTCATAGGCGGCATGAACCAACAGGTGATGAAGCCACACCTGCGTGGTGGCTTCGCGTTTTTCGGGGTGGCTCGTCCGCAGCTGACGGTAGAGTTTGTCGGACAGTGTCGGGTTGTCGGCCTGACGAAACTGAGCGAGCATCATCCCGGTCGCGTAGTTGGCCGGATTCAGCTGGTAGGCGATCGTCAGCGAAATCATGGCCTCTTTGATATGGCCCGCCGTGTAAGCCGTTCGCGCTTTTTTCATAAAATACTCCGACCGTACCGTGCCCAGTTCCCGCCATGCCGGCGGCCACGCCACTTGATACAAACTCACGGGGTAGCCGATGACCCGCAACCCGGCCCAAGCGCCAAGGATCGCGATCAAAAGTCCAGTCGCCACCGTCAGCGCTGCCGCCCGCGCGGCCAATCCCCAGAACGGCCTCACCTCGGGCGCATCCACACTGCAACACCAGCGTCCGTCGGCCCCGCGCTCCAGCAGCGGGCATACTTTGCGGAAACGCTCCGGACGATTCCATCCGAAGACCGCTTCGCAACCCGTGACGTGGGCCTTTCCGGAGTCGCTGGGGGCCTGGCAAGGGCAGGAACTCCGGGCACCGCGAAACTGGTATAGGCTCTTGCGTGCATTCCAGTAAGGGAACGCCCACACCAGACGGAAGAGGTCGAGAAGCCAGCCTTTCACTGTCCGCCGTGAATGCCGCTCTGCGCATTCAAAAGCAAACTCCAAGGCGGGTGCGCGAGAGGATATGGCTTACGCGTAGCTCAGCTCGATCATGGCGTGGGCGGTGAACTCCGGTACGGTGAACGACACCACTCCGTCTTTTTGCGTGAAAGGCAGGCTGACGTTTTCGGGCACGAGGCGGGCGGTGTTTATCTTGCGCGGGACTTGCACCGACACGCGCACGTCGCGCAGCGGGATGAGGTCTTCGATGATCTCCATGGACTTGTTCACACCTTCGGGCTTGGAGGCACCGCGCAGGGATTTCGGAGCGTAGAGAAGGTGGGCGATGAAACGCTTTTGCTTCGGTTGATCGAGCAGGTTTAAGCGTCCGTCAGTGGGCAGGCTGGTGACGACGGGGAGTTTGCCGCCGAGGAGGTGGTCGATGGCGGCAGCCACGAAGTCGCGGTAGAGCGGCTGTCCGTATTGGCGGTAGCGCGTGAAGATGTCGTGCGCGAACCACGCGATATTTTTTGTCAACGTGGCGGCGGGCGCGACCTTGGCCGGCGAGTCGGGCGCATGCTGGTGGGAGCAGAAGTGCTCCCAGGTGCGGTTGAAGTAAGGCACGCGGCGCTCGGCGAGAATCTTTGTCGTCGCAGCGGGCTTCACTTCGTAGGCGCCACCGTGAATGACGATGGCGGAGCGCACGGGGACGGCGGTGGTGAGGGTGGTCGCGACCAGATAATCGGGATCGCTGCCGGAGTGGCCGAGGAGCTTCGCACCGGGGTTGATGGCGAAGGCGGTCTTGCCGGCGTTGAGGAGCGCGCTGCCGGCGGCGAGAACTTTGCCGCCGGCGGCTAGGAATTTTTTCGCCTTGGCCTGAGTGGCGGGCGTGAGCACGAGCGAGTCGGGCAGCACGATGAGATCAAAGCCGTCCCACTTGGCGTTCGCGTCGAGCACGAGAAACGGCAGGTGAAGTTCGAGCAACATGCGGGCGGTGCCTTCGTCGGCGGGGCTCACCGTTTCCTGGCCGCGGGCGACCTGCTGGTTTTGCTCGGCGCTGACGAGGCCGATGCGGGCGACGGGGCGGACGTTGTCGGCCCACGGCTCGCGGGCCTCGACCTCGGCGTAGGCGGCGCCGATGAGTTTGTAGGTGTCGAGGTTCATCTCGCCGTTGGGATGGAGCTGGTCGCCGATGGAACATTTGGCTCCGTAGGCGAGCATGCCGGCGCATTCGTAGCGCAGCGCGGCGGGCCGTTTGAAGCCGCCGAACTCGCCCCACGTGGTGTGAAATTTGCCGCTCATGCCGAGGAAGTCGCGCGGCTGGGTGGCGGCGTAGCGGGCGGAGAACGCGAAGTGGTCGTAGCCCCAGCCGCCGGTGGGGAGGGACTCGAGTTCGAAGTGGGAGTTGAAGAAATTGAATTTCGTCGCGCCGACGGGAACGTGGCCGCCGTTGTGGAAGACGGGCGTATCGGCGCGCACGCTGCGAACGGCGGTGTTGGTTCGCTCGTAGTAGTGCAGAAGCACGCGTTGGGCGTAGGCGCGCATGTCGTCGGCCTGGTCTGGCTTGAGGCCGAGTGACTTCATCTCGCGCAGGGCGCCCTCGGAGTAATCTTCGCGAAGCCCGATGATATCGAGAAAGATGCCGTCGTTGTCGGGCCAGCGTTGCACGACCTCCTCGATCTGCGCGCAAAGATAGTCGAGGTAGGGGGAGTTGAAACGGAGGAGCTTGAACCAGACGACCTCAAGCGGATTGTAGGTGCGGCCGTCGCGGTTTTTGACGACCCACTCGGGGTGCTCCATCGCCATGAATTCGTCCACGCCGGCGGAGAGATAGATGGGACAGCGCACCCCAATTTCACGGCAGGCTTCGATCTGGGCGGCGAGCAGGTCGAACTTCAGGTGAGGATGCTGTTTGCCCACCTTCGTCGGGTGGTAGCTGTAGCCGTGATGGCACTTTGAAAACAGCGTGATCGAGTCGACGTGGCCGGTTTTTAACGCTTCTTGAAATCGGCGCTTGGAGAATTTTTTACCGATGCCGGTGATGTCGCCGTGCGTGTGGAAATCGAGGTGAACCTGGCGGAAGCGAAGACGATACATGGGAGACAGGGTTTGGGGTGAAGTTGAAAACTTGCGCCGGCGAAGGGATGCTGCCGGTATGTGGATAATAGCCGATGCCACGCCTATCTGCCAATGTGCGAGAGTCGCCAATCTATGTGAAAAAGTCGCGCAAGGTGGTGACTGGGGAGATTGTGATGAGGGAGCGCGAGCATGGCCTGTGCGCCGATCTGCAGTTGCGATTGCTGACGTGCGTGACGGCCTGGCTGGATCGCTGGGCGTTTCCCAATCTGGCCGCGCCTTACTGGCGGCTTTACTTGATGGACGGGGACGGCGCGGAGGTGCGTTGGGGAGGAAAGACGCTGGCGTTGCGTCCCGAGTGCGCCTGGTTGATCGCGCCGGACACGGAGTTTGGCACGGGGCTGCGGCGGCCGGTGACACAATGCTACGTGCATTTCACGCTCGCGCCGGGGTTGGTAAGCGCGCCCGGAGTGCATGCGGTGCCGCTCACCCCGGATATGCGCCGGTGGCACGCGCGCGCAGTGGAGGCGGAGACGTCCGAGGCCGGAGGAATCGGCTGGCAGGTCTTGGTGCTCAACGCGCTTGCCGCGCTGCCGGCGGGCACGCTCAGCGAGCGGCGGATGGATGCGCGGGTGCAGCGGGTGCTGGCGCACATCGAGCGTGATCTAGGCGCGGAGCATACGCTGGAAAGCCTGGCGGATGTCGCTGGCATGCATGCGCGCGCGTTGATCCGGCTGTTTCGGCAGGAGACGGATGACACGCCGATGGCTTTTCTACGCGCGCGGCGGATCGCGCTCGCTTGCGAGCTGCTGCACCACAGTGATCGCAAGATCGATGACATTGCGACGGCGGTGGGGTTTTGCGACCGCTATCACTTCACGAAAACTTTCCGGCAGTTGCGCGAGATAACGCCGGCGGCGTTCCGCAGGTTGCAGCAAAGTGGGCTGCGCAAAGAGTAACCTATTGGGTTACTCTTGATTTTCGGGGTGCTCGAAGAGAGAGGGCAGGCATTGCTCAGTGGAGCGGGTGGTCGGCCGGGATATTGTCGCCCTGCCAGATTCTCGCCGAGGTCCAGAGTGCGTCCGGGGTGTTCCAGAAGGAATCGTTGGCCGGGAGACCGAGCGGGAGAAAGGCGGTCGAGCAGAGATAGAGACTGCCGGTGCTGATGTAGTTTTCACCCAAGTCGGGCTGTGCGCCGCACAGGCCGATGCGCAGCCAACCTTGGGCGTCGAAGGTGTCCGGAGCTTCGAGCGTGCGGCGGATGACGGCATCGAGTGCGCAGCGAACTTGCGCGGGCACGAGGTTTTCAGGGAGGTCGCGTTGCAGGGCCATCTGCGCGAGGTGTTGGAACGCGCCGCAACGATAGGCGAGCGAACGTCCGATGGGCGGGAAGCTGCCGTCCGGCGCGATGAGGCGCTCAAGCACGGCGGCGTAGCGGCGGGCGCGTGCCTGCATCGCGGGGAGCAGGCTTTGCCAGGCGTCCGTGTGTGCGGTGGCGGTGGCGAGCACGTCGAGCAACATGGGCTGGATGACGAAGCTGTTGTAATAATCCCAGTGGAAGTCGGGACCGTCACCGTAGGCACCGTCGCCCTTATGCCACTGCTCATGCTGGCGCACGGCGTAGTCGATGCGCATGAGATCGGCCTCGCCGGTGAAGCGCAGCAGCGCGGCCTCGACCAAGGCGGAGAAGAGCAGCCAGTTGCAAAACGCGGGCTTGATGACGCGGGTGGCGCGAAGGGCGGCCAGCAGGCGGTCTTGGGTGATGGCTGGCAGTGTGGCGAAAAGCGCTTGCGGAGCGCGCAGGAGCGCGTGTGCAAGGAACGCGGCGTCGACGAGCGGTTGGCCTCCTTCGGTGAAATTGAGGTAGTCGGGCGAGGCGGGATCGACGGCTTGAGTTAGGGCGGCGCGGGCGAGGGAGCGAAGTTCGGCTTGGGCGGCGGCTTCTGCAGGATCGGAAACGTCCGTCAACTCTAGCCACGGGGCGAGGCCGGCGAGGGTGCGTCCGAGGACTTCGAGATGGGTGACGAGGGCGCGCGACGAGGCGTGGCCGGGTTGGGCTTCGACGGGCATGGTCGCACGCAGGCGTCCGGCGGCGAGTGCGGCGAGCGGCGGATGGGAGATTTTATCTAGGAGGCGGACCCAGTGTGCGCGGGTTGTCGGACTGGTCGTGGAGGAGGAGGCGATGCTCATGAGGGGTGGAGTAACCTGGCCCCGTGGACAACAGCGGCAGATCGCTTCGACGGCAAGATTCACCGTTGAAGGAAAATAAAAGCCCCGCGCCGGTGAGGGCGCGGGGCTTGAGTTTTCAGGAGGCGTGAGCCGGAAGAATTACTTCTTCTTGGCGTTGGCGCGCTTTTCTTCGATGGCGGCCTGGGCGGCGGCGAGGCGGGCGACGGGGACGCGGTAGGGGGAGCAGGAGACGTAGGTCAGGCCCACCTTATGGCAGAACTTGACGGAATCCGGATCACCACCGTGTTCGCCGCAGATGCCGAGCTTGATGCCAGGGCGGGTCTTGTTGCCCTTCTCGCAGGCGATGCGAACGAGCTGGCCGACACCGGTCTGGTCGATCGAGGCGAAGGGGTTCTTCTTCACGATCTCGTTCTCAGTGTAGGTGCCGAGGAAGCTGCCGGAGTCGTCACGGGACATGCCGAGGCAGGTCTGGGTGAGGTCGTTCGTGCCGAAGCTGAAGAACTCGGCGGTCTGGGCGATTTCGTCGGCGGTGAGGGCACCGCGCGGGATCTCGATCATGGTGCCGACGGAGTAGGAGATTTTAACCTTCTTCTCCTTCTGCACGAGGGCGGCGACCTGGTGGACGATCTCAACTTGCAGATCGAGCTCCTTCTTGAAACCGACAAGCGGGATCATGATCTCGGGCTTGGCCTTGTAGCCGGCCTTGGTCGCATCAGCAGCGGCCTCAAGCACGGCGCGGGCCTGCATGCGGGTGATCTCGGGGAACTTGATGCCGAGACGGCAGCCGCGGAAGCCGAGCATGGGGTTGAACTCATGCAGCTCGTGGACGCGGTGGATGATCTTCTCGACGGGAACGTTGAGTTTCCGGGCGAGATCCATCTGCGCTTCCTTGGAGTTCGGGAGGAACTCGTGGAGGGGCGGATCGAGGAAGCGAACGGTCGCGGGATAGCCCTTGAGCGCCTTGAAGATTCCGAAGAAGTCGTCGCGCTGGTAGGGGAGGAGTTTGGCGAGGGCGATTTCGCGGGCCGGGAGGCTGTCGGCGAGGATCATCTCGCGCATGGCGTCGATGCGGTCGCCTTCGAAGAACATGTGCTCGGTGCGGACGAGGCCGATGCCGACGGCACCGAAAGCGATGGCCTCGGCGGCCTGCTTGGGGGTGTCGGCATTGGTGCGGACGCTCATCTTGGTGCTCTGGGCGCACCATTTCATGAGCTGAACGTAGTTCTTATACTTCTCGGTCTTCTGGGCTTCTTTGTCGTCGCTGAGGAGGCCGGAGATGATCTCGGACGGAGCGGTCTTGATCTGGCCCGCGTAAACGAGGCCGGAGGTGCCGTCGATGGAGAGGAAGTCACCTTCCTTGAAGGTCTGGCCGTCGATGACGGCGATCTTCTTGTCGTAGTCGATCGTGACGCCGGCGGCGCCACACACACAGACTTTGCCCATCTGGCGGGCAACGAGGGCGGCGTGGGAGGAAACGCCACCGCGAGCGGTGAGGATGCCTTCGGCGGCGATCATGCCGCGGAGATCTTCCGGGGAGGTCTCGACGCGGACGAGGAGAACTTTCTCACCCTTCTCGGCGGCCTGCACGGAGCGGTCGGCGTTGAAGTAGATCTTGCCGGTGGCGGCGCCGGGGCCGGCGGGAAGGCCGGTGGCGATGACCTTGGCCTTCTTGACCTCGGAGAGATCGAAGATGGGGGCGAGGAGCTGCTCGAGCTGGTCGGCCGGGTTGCGGAGAACGGCGGTTTCCCAGTCGATGAGTTTTTCGCGAACCATGTCGGCGGCGAATTTCAGACCGGCGGCGGCGGTGCGCTTGCCGTTGCGCGTCTGGAGCATGAACAGCTTGCCTTCCTGAATGGTGAACTCGACGTCCTGCACGTCCTTGAAGTGTTTTTCGAGGGTGGCGCGGACCTTGAGGAGTTCGGCGTAGCTCTTGGGCATGACGTCCTTGAGCTTGAGCACGGGCTCGGGGGTGCGGACGCCGGCGACGACGTCTTCGCCCTGGGCGTTGACGAGGAATTCACCGTAGAATTCGTTGGTGCCGTTGGCGGGATTGCGGGTGAACGCGACGCCGGAGCCGGAGGTCTCGCCGGTGTTGCCGAAGACCATGGCCTGAACGTTGACGGCGGTGCCCCATTCCGTGGGGATGTTATACTTGCGGCGGTAGACGGAGGCGCGGTCGTTCATCCAGGAGGAGAACACGGCACCGGCGGCACCACGGAGCTGGTCCCAGGCGTTGTTCGGGAATGCTTTTCCGGTGCGGTCCTTGACGAGGGCCTTGAAGCGCTTGATGAGCTCCTGCTGGTCGGCGGCGGTGAGATCAGAATCGATGATGTCGCGGTGGTAGGTCTCGTGCTTGAAGGTGTGGATCGTGTGCTCGAAGGGATCGTGGTCTTCGCCTTCGCGCTTCTGGACGCCCATGACGACGTCGCCATACATCTGGATGAAGCGGCGGTAACAGTCGTAGGCAAAACGGGCGTTGCCGGTGGCCTTCTCGAGGGCGACGACGCTCTGGTCGTTGAGACCGAGGTTGAGGATGGTGTCCATCATGCCGGGCATCGAGTCACGGGCGCCGGAGCGCACAGCGACGAGCAAGGGCATGCCGGTGGTGGCGCCAAACTTGGTGCCCATGATCTTCTCCATGTTGACCACAGCGGCTTCCATCTCGGCCTGGAGGGAGATGGGGTAGGTCTTCTTGTTGGCGTAATAGTAGGTGCAGACTTCGGTCGTGATGGTGAACCCGGGAGGCACGGGGAGACCGATGCGGGTCATCTCGGCGAGGTTGGCGCCCTTGCCGCCGAGGAGGGCTTTCATCGAGCCGTCGCCATCAGCTTTGGCGTTGCCCCACGTGTAGACGTATTTGGGGGCCTTCTTGGAGGCGGGTTTCTTTACGGAAGGCTTGGCCTTCGCGACGGTTTTCTTGGCAGGTTTTTTAGCGGCCATAATCAGGGTTTGTGGTTGGGAAAAGGAATCCTTCACGCGGAGCGCGAAAAGGGAGAGGCAATAGGCCGCGACGGGGGGCTGTCAACGGCGGAGGGGTTCAGCCAGCCAAGACGCTTGGCCGGTGGGAGGCAAAGCCGAAAACCCATGGCCAAACCGGCCGGGCTAACGCTTGATCTTTGCAACCACCTCGGGGTGGGCTTCGAGGTAACGGCTGAGCTTTTCCAACGCCTCGAAGGTCTCGGGGCTCACGTGGTGCTCCATGCCTTCGACGTCGTGATCGACAACCTCTTTTTCGAGGCCGAGCAGGGTAAAAAAATTGGTCAGTAACTCGTGGCGGTGGGCGATGCGGGCGGCGACTTCCTCGCCCGCGCTGGTGAGCACCATGCCGCGGTATTTCTCGTATTTCACGAGGCCTTCGCCGTCGAGGCGCTGGACCATCGTGGTGACGCTCGCCTGGGAAATCTTCAGCTCGGCGGCGATGTCCACAACGCGGGCATAGCCTTTGCGCCGGATGAGCTCGCTGATGCGTTCGAGGTAATCCTCAACCGCCGCAGTCGTGCGCGGGGGAGGGGTTGTAGGTTGGTCGGCCACGGGGAAAATCTGCTCCGGACCGACGGGCGGATTATTTTTTCTCCGCACGCTGGGCGCGGAGGACGACGCGGAACATCTGGATGACGAGCCAGAACACACCGCTCATGCAGGCGGCGGTGAGCCCGGACCAGGCGACGATGACCTTGATGTCGTCCGAAGGGACATGCGAACGCACGAGGCCAAAGGCGCAGACGAAGAAGATGCCGACCAAAATGAGGTCAACGAGCAGGCTGACGGGCGTGACGAGCTTGGTTTCGGGCGACTGCGACATGATGGGAAGACGAGAGGCGGTGGGCTCGGGGTTGTCCACCCGTTTTTTGCAGGCGGGGGAATGTCTCAGCGGTTGGCGAGGCGTTGGAGAGTCGGCAGGAAGCGAGGGAGATCGGCGGGAGTCACCATGGCGGCGGGGGCGCCCGTGCGCCAGCCGAGGGTGGCGCCGGGCCAGCGGCCGTGGGCAATGAAATCGGCCAGCGCGGGCGCAAGGCCCTCGACCGTAAGGTAGTTCTGGCCTTCGCGGGGATGGGTGACGGAGGTGATGCTGCCGGCCGGCAGTTGGGTGATCTCGCCGCTGGAGATGTAGACGAGGTTGTTGAGCACCACGAAAGGCCGCGAATCCACCAACGTCGTGGCCGGACGGGAGGTTTCGCCGCGCAGGTAGCGGTAGTAGTCGAGGTGGTTGGCGCTGAGGGCGTCGAACGGTTCGAGCGTGATGGGTTCCACGCGTCCGTCATTCCAGCGGATTTCGGTGCGGCCACCGACGATGTATTGGATGACGGCTTTTTCGCAGACGAGGGTTTCGGAGTGGATGTGCCCGCCATCGCAGGCGTGGGTGAGGCCGAAGCGCAGGGTGACGCCGTCGGTGGTGCGAGACTCGACGAAGAAGGTGTCGGCGCCCTCGATGGCATGGGCGCGGTAGAGTTCGGCGCGGACGGTCTCGGGCTGACCCCAGCTCATGAGGTCGCGCGAGCCGGCCCAGAAGAGGAGGTTGTGGACGAAGTGGGCCATCGCGTTGCCGAAGCAGGAGTCGAGGATGACGCTGCCGTCGGGGCCGAGGAGGCGACCGCCCCAGTTGTTGCGGGAGAAATAGCTCGGGGGGCGCGGCCACTCGGCGATGAGGCGGGCTTCGCGAAGAGCACCGAATTCGCCGGCGAGGAGGCGCTGCTTCAGGGCGAGGCGGGCGCTTTCGATGATGAAGTTGAAACCTACTAGGGTGGTCTTTTTTGCGGCGCGGTCGGTGGCGATCATCTGCTCCAACTCGCGGTGGTCGAGGGTCGGGGGTTTTTCGAGATAGACGGCGATGCCGCGTTCGACGCCGGCGCGGTGCATCTCGGCGTGAAGAGGAATCGGTGTGGGCACGACGAGCAGGTCGAGCTCGTGGCCGCAGGCATCAAGCATGGCGCGGTAGTCGGTGAAGACCTTGACGCCGCGCTGGGTGAATTGACGCGCTTCCTGATGGGCGGCGAAGGTCTGGGCCTGCGGATCGCAGGTGCAGACCAGGCGGGCTTCATGACGGGCCTCGAGTTTGAGGAGGCTGTCATGGTGGGCTCCGGCGTAACCGCCGAGGCCGATGATGCCGACGCGAACGGGCGTTTTCGTTTGAAGGGCGGGGGCACTGATGGCGGGAAGCGTCATGATACGAAAAGATCAGGCGGGGCGCAGGGCCTTTGCACAGGGGCGGCCGGCGGCGAAATCGTTGATGCTTTGAAATGTGGTCTCGGCGATGTTGGTGAGGGCTTCGTGCGTGAGGAATCCCTGATGGCCGGTGAGGAGCACGTTGGGGTGGGCGAGGAGGCGGGCGAGGGTGGTGTCGGGCAGGGGCTGGTGGGAGTGGTCGTCGTAGAAGTAGCACGCTTCGTTTTCGTAAACGTCGAGTCCGAGCCGTCCGAGCTGGCCGCTTTCCAGGGCGTTGATCGCGGCGGGTGTGTCGATGAGGCCGCCGCGGCTGGTGTTGATCAAGGTCGCGCCGCGCTTCATGCGGGCGAGGCGGGCGGCGTTGATGATGTGGCGCGTGGCGGGCATGAGCGGGCAGTGCAGAGAGACGATGTCGGACTGCGCGAGCAGCTCGTCCAGTTCGCAAAAGGTGAAGCCGGCCGACTTCGCCTCGGCGGGCGGAAATGGATCGGAGGCGAGCACGCGGCAGCCGAAGCCCTGCAGAATTTGTCCGGTGATCGTGCCGATGCGGCCGGTGCCGACGAGGCCGGCGGTTTTGCCGTTGAGGTCGAAGCCGATCAGGCCGTCGAGGGTGAAGTTGCCGCGTTTCACGCGATCGTGGGCCTGATGGATGCGGCGGTTGAGCGTGAGCAGCAATGCGATGGCGTGCTCGGCGACGGCGTGGGGCGAGTAGCTGGGGACGGTGACGACGGTGACGCCGTGGGCGGCGGCGGCGTAGAGGTCCACGTTGTTGTAGCCGGCGCAACGCATGGCGATCAGCCGCGTGCCCTCGGCGGCGAGCAGGGCGATCACCTCGGCATCGAGCCGGTCGTTGACGAAGGCGCATACGATTTCACAGCCTTTGGCGAGGGGGACCGTGTCGGACATCAGCCGCGTATCCAAAAATGTTATCGTGTGCCCCGCCAGAGTGTTGGCCGCGCCCAGATATTCACGGTCGTAGGATTTTGCGCTGAAGACGGCGATATTCATGGCGTGGTGGCAGGGGGCGTAGAGTGTTCCTCATTGCTGTGCGGCGTCGAGTCTCTACCTTCGTCTCTTATGTCCTCTGACACTTCCTCCAAGCGCAGTCGGACCTTTGTCGAGCAACTGAAACGCTCGAAGATTTACCGTGATTACGAGCAGTCCTTCCGCGACACGACGGGGCTTCCCATCAACCTGCGGGCGCTTGAGGCCTTCGATCTGCCGCATCACAAAGACCCCAACGAAAATCCGTTTTGCGCGCTGATGGGCAAAAGCAACCAGTCGTGCGCCGCCTGCCTTCAGTTGCAAAAAAGAGTCGAGGTGGAAGCGCAACTCGAGCCGAAGACGCTGAAGTGTTTCGCCGGCCTGTGTGATTCGGCCGTGCCCATCCGCGTGGGCGAGAATCTGGTGGCGTTTTTGCAGACAGGGCAGGTGCTGCTGCACAAGCCATCCAAAAAACAATTCGCCCAGGCGACCCGGCAGATCCTGAAATTTGGAACGGACGTGGATTTAAAACAGTTGGAAGAGGCCTTTTTCCAGTCACGGGTGGTTAACAAAAAGCAATACGACTCCATCCTGCGCCTGCTGTCGATTTTCGCGCAGCATCTCGCGATCCTGAGCAACCAGCTTGTCGTCAAGGAGGAGAACGCCGAGGTCCCCTCCATTTCCAGGGCGCGCATCTACATCACGGAAAAACACTCCGACGACCTGTCGCTCGACGAGGTCGCCAAGGCGGTCAACATGAGCGCGTTTTATTTCTGCAAGATGTTCAAGAAGTCCACGGGCATGACGTTCACCGACTACCTTGCCCGCGTGCGCGTGGAAAAGGTGCGGAATCTTTTGCTCAACCCGCACAAGCGCATCAGCGAGGCGGCGTTCGAGGCCGGCTTCCAGTCGCTGTCCCAGTTCAACCGGGTGTTCCGCAAGATCGCGGGTGAGGCGCCCACGGCCTACCGGACGAAACTTCACGGCGCCAGCGCGGCCTGAGGTCCCTTGCCGGCGGGGCGCGGCGTATTCTGCAGCGCGGTTTTTTTCCCTGGATGGGCCGGCGAGGCGCGCGTTGCCTGATCGGGGTTGGGTTCGTGGCGGTTGCGATGCTCGTTGTGCAGGCAGAGCGTGCAAAAAGTGGCGATCTCACGCCGGGCGACGATTTCCAAGGCGAGTTCCATCGCCTCCGCGTCGGCGGGGTTGATGGGGCCGCCGCCGGAGCACACTTCCAGCGCCTCGTGCAGGGAGGTTTTCGCGGTCGCGAAATAGGCGATGAGCGGATTTAGCCCGCACGGGCAGGGAGGGCGCGGGGGCAGAGCGGACTTGCGGCGTGTCGAACCCGGGGTGAGTTCGCGAAAAACCTGGTCGAGCGTCCACACCATCAGATGCACGAGCGCATCTGGATTGGCCAGTGGTGAGGTCACGGGAGCGGCACGCAGACGCGCCTCCCATTTGACATGAAGGGTGGGGCGGTGTGCTTGCAATGCGCTGAGGCTGCGCTCGTCCATGGGCTGCATCATGACGGGTTTCCCCGTGCTTCGCTTCGCATGGCTTGGCCAAGCAGACGCATCCGTTGCCGGAGCCGGATATGCGCAGCGGGCCAAGATATGCGCAGGCCCCGCCAACCTGCGCGGAGAGGGTTTTCGGCGGGGCCGCTAGCATGACGACGATAACTGATAGTCATCATCAATCCTGCTCAACCGCCGTAGTCCGCCTTACCCGCCATGTCTGTCATACCGCTCACGCTCACCATCAGTCTCTGTCTCGTTTTCACCTTTGTCGTGTTCTTTATCCGCGAACACGGGCGCCGTCATCTCCACAGCGCCGAGAGCGAGTCGCTTCTGCCGCTCGCCGATGAGACGCCGCGCGTCGTGACTGCAATGATTCCCCGGACTGCGCACGAGCACGCGCACGCCGGAGCCTCCCACGTCTGCAATAAAAGCGGTTCCTGCGATGGATGCCAGCTTCGCGCCGCGCACCATGCGTTGAAGGCTGCGGCGGTTTCCTCCGCTTCCGTCCAAATCACCGGTTAAACCCGCGCCTTTTTTAATCCGATGTCCGCCCAAAAAATCACCGTAGAATACAACGACAAGGTTGTCCGCCAGTTCATGCTCGCCGCCATCATCTGGGGCGTCGTGGGCATGCTGGTGGGCATGCTGGTCGCCTCCCAGCTCAACTTCTGGAGGCTCAACTTCAACCTGCCGTGGCTCACCTACGGACGGTTGCGCCCGCTGCACACGAACGCGGTCATCTTCGCCTTTGTCGGCAACATGATGTTCGCCGGCGTCTACTACTCGACGCAACGACTGGTGAAGGCGCGGCTCGGGAACGACTTCCTCTCGGCGCTCCATTTCTGGGGCTGGCAGCTCATCATCGTCGCGGCGGCCATCACCCTTCCTCTAGGTTTTTCGCGCGGTAAGGAATACGCCGAACTGATCTGGCCGATCGACATCGCGGTCGCGTTCATCTGGGTCGTCTTCGCGATCAACTTTTTCTGGACGCTCGCCCGCCGCCACGAAAAGAGCCTCTACGTGGCGATCTGGTTCTACATCGCGACGATCATCACCGTGGCGATGCTCTACATCGTCAACCACCTCTCGATCCCGACCTCGCTCCTCCACAGTTATCCGGTCTTCGGCGGCGTGCAGGACGCGCTTGTGCAGTGGTGGTATGGGCACAACGCCGTGGCGTTCTTCCTCACCACGCCGATCCTGGGCATCATGTATTACTTCCTGCCGAAGGCGGCGGAACGTCCGGTCTACAGCTACCGGCTTTCTGTGATCCATTTCTGGTCGCTCGTCTTCGTCTACATCTGGGCCGGCCCTCACCATCTCCTCAACACCGCGTTACCCGGATGGCTTCAGGCGCTGGGCGTCACGTTCTCCCTTATGCTTTGGGCTCCTTCGTGGGGCGGTATGCTCAACGGCCTGCTCACCCTGCGCGGCGCGTGGGACCGCCTCCGCACCGATCCGGTTCTTAAGTTCTTCGCCGCCGCCGTGACGTTTTACGGCATGGCCACCTTCGAGGGACCGCTCCTCTCACTCAAGTCGGTCAACGGCCTCGCGCACTACACCGACTGGATCATCGCCCACGTCCACGCCGGCGCGCTTGGATGGAACGGCTTCATGGCCGCCGGTATGTTCTACTGGCTCGCACCGCGCCTCTGGAACAAGCCCCTCTTCTCCCAGTCGCTCGCCAACCTTCACTTCTGGTTCGGGACGGTCGGCATTCTCCTCTACGTCTCGGCCATGTGGACCTCGGGCATCACGCAGGGCCTCATGCTCAACGCCACCACCGAGCACGGCACCGTCCTCACGTATCCCAACTTCATCGAGACGCTCAACACCATCCGTCCGATGATGCTGTTCCGCGTGGTCGGTGGCGGTCTCTACTTCGTCGGCTGGCTGCTGCTCGTCTACAACATCTATCGCACGATCCGCGGCGCGCAGGCGGTCAACGGCACCATCGAGGTCTTCGTTGAGGACGCCAAGACCGCCGATGAACGCCTCGGCCTTGGGGGCGCCTTCCTTAATCCGCCCGTGGTATTTTCCGTTATGGGCACGCTCAGCGCCCTGGCGTGGATGTTTGGCGGCGACTTCCTGAAAATCGCCGGCCTCTTCGGCACGGCGACATGCGTGATCCTCGCGTGGGTTCACTTCGAGGCGCGCAAAAACCGCTGGGGCGCGTGGTATGACCGGCTGCTCGTGAGCGTGATGCCGTTCACCGTGCTCACCTTCATCGCCGTGGCCGCCGGCGGCCTCATCCAAATCATTCCGACCGCCCTGGTGAACCGCGCCGAAAATATCGAGGACCGCCGCCAGATTCCCTACACGCCGCTGGAGCTGGCCGGCCGCGATCTCTACGTGAGCGAGGGCTGCTACAACTGCCATTCACAGATGATCCGCACGATGGTTCCCGATGTGCTCCGCTACGGCGATTACTCGCGCCTCGGCGAGTCGATTTACGACTATCCGTTCCAGTGGGGTTCGAAGCGCACGGGGCCCGATCTTGCCCGCGTGGGCGGCAAGTATCCCGACGTCTGGCACTACCGCCATATGGAGAATCCCCGCGCGATATCCACCGGGTCCAACATGCCCAACTACCCGTGGCTGTTCACCGAAAAGACCGACGTGGACGCGCTTTACTCCAAGATCTCCGTTCAGCGGCTGCTCGGTGTGCCCTACCCGAAGTGGATCGCCGCCCAGATCAAGGAAAACGTCGCCGCCCAGGAGCAGACCATCGTGGACGGCCTCCGTGCCGCCGGGGTCGAACCCGCGTCCGACAGCAAGATCATAGCCCTGATCGCCTACCTCCAAAAGATGGGAAAATACGAGACCGTCGTCCCCGCCAAGGCCGCCGCCCGCTGAGTAAATCTGAAATCAGAAATCCGGAATCCTAAATCTCAAATCCCCGCCATGTTCCACCGCCTCATCTTCGACGACTGGGTCGTCATCTTTCCGCTCATCGCGTTCATCACCGCCGTCTCGGTGTATGTCTCGCTGACTTGGCGCGCGCTGCGCATGCGCCCGGCGCAGCTCGCTCATTTCGAAAACCTGCCTTTCAACGACGAGTCCAGCCCCGTTGCTTCCCGCCATGACGACGCCGAATAACGCCCAGCCGCCCCGCGACCCGAAGGATGAAGACGCGCTGCGTCATCACTCCTACGACGGCATCCAGGAATACGACAAGCGCCTGCCCAACTGGTGGCTGCTCACCTTCTACGGCACAATCGCCTTCGCTATCATCTACTGGCTCGTCGACCAGCATTTCCCGAGCTCCACCGACCAGTCGCGAATCCAGGCCGAGATGGCTCGCATCGAAACGGCCAAGCTGTCCTCACCGACCGCGATCCTTGATGACGCGACGCTGTGGAAGATGAGCCGCAATCCGGCCTTTGTTGAAGCGGGCAAGGACACCTTCGCGACCTACTGCGCGAGCTGCCACAACGCGGCCCTTACCGGCGGCATCGGTCCCAACCTCATTGATCCGGTGTGGATCCATGGCGGGAAACCGACCGAGGTCCTCGCCATCATCAACAAAGGCGTTCTCGAAAAAGGCATGCCCGGCTGGGGCCCCGTTCTCGGCTCGCAAAAGGCCACCGAAGTGGCGGCCTTCGTCATGAGCCACCATGCCGCGCCCTGAGTTCGGCGCGCGTTGGCCAAGGCCGGCGCGTTGAGGGCACGTGTTCGATCCATGAAAATTCCGCTCAACGCCCTTCGTCCCAACCGTGATTCCGTCACCACCATCCGGGCCGACGGCTCGCGGTTCTTTCTGCATCCGGCGGACGTCCGCGGGCGGTTTACTTTCCTGCGCCGCTGGTCGGGCTGGTTCCTGATCGCGATCTACCTTGCGCTTCCGTGGATTCCTGTCGGAGGGCATCCGGCCGTATTTTTGGACATAGCCGACCGGCGCTTCCATCTCTTCGGACAGACGCTCGCGTTTCAGGACACGTGGCTGCTTTTCTTCGGCATCTCGGGCCTGGGCTTCGCCCTCTTTCTGGTGACGGCCCTGCTCGGCCGCGTGTGGTGCGGCTGGGCGTGTCCGCAGACGGTTTTTCTGGAACACGTGTTCCGCCGCGTGGAGCGCTGGATCGAGGGTGATGCGATCGTGCGGCGCCAGCTTGACGCGGCTCCGTGGGGCTCCGGCAAGATCGTGAAGCGTGGATTCAAGCAGGTTGTCTTCATCGCGTGCGCCGCGGTTATCGCCCACCTGCTACTGGCATACTTCGTGTCCATCCCGAACCTGTGGGCGATGATGAACGCCTCGCCCGGCGAACACTGGGGGGCGTTTGTCTTCATCTCGGCGTTTTCACTGGTGCTGTATTTCAACTATGCGTGGTTTCGCGAGCAGCTCTGCATCGTCATCTGCCCCTACGGCCGTCTCCAATCCGCGCTGATAGACGACCACTCGATGGTCATCGGCTATGACGCCAAGCGCGGGGAGCCGCGCGGCAAGGTGGGCATCGTGGATGCCGGCGCGTGCATCGATTGCAACCGCTGCGTGCAGGTGTGCCCGACCGGCATCGACATCCGCCAAGGACTCCAGATCGAGTGCATCGGCTGCGCGGCATGCATCGACGCGTGCGACGAGGTGATGGACAAGCTGAAGCGTCCGCGCGGACTGGTGCGCTACGCCTCGCTGGCGGCTTTTGCAGGTGGAGTGACGCGCTGGCTGCGTCCGCGCACGATGGTTTACGCGGTGCTGCTTCTTGCGGGCGCCGGGGTGGCGACATGGGCGCTGTCCACGGTGCGTCCGGCCAATTTTGGCGTCACGCGCATGACCGGAACGCCGTATTTCATGGATGCGACCATGGTGAGAAACCAGTTTCTCCTGCGCCTCGTGAACAAGCGCGATGTGCCGGTGCGTTTCGTCGTGACGCTGGTGGATGCGCCCGCAGGAGTGATTCAGAACGGACTGGAAGGCGGGCTGCTGGTCGGCCCGATGGCCGAGGCGGTGCGCCCGCTCATCATGCAGGTGGCGCGGAAGGATTATCACGGACACTTCGATTTCACGGTGAAGGTCAGTAACGAGAAGGGATTGTTCACGCTGACCCGCGTAGTCGAATTCGTCGGGCCTGATTCGGACAGGGAACACAAAGAAAAGGAGTCTCATGAAAAAGAGCATTAAAAACGACCGTCTGACCTGGCTCTGGGTATGGGTGGGCGGAGCCTTTTTGGTGATGCTCGCCGCTTGGGCGGTGATGTTCACGGTGGCTTCTAGAAACCATGTTCAGGATGTGCCGCTCGCAACCCACGCGACCCGATGATCATGGAACTCGCAGGCATCACCACTCCGGCGGGCGCCTTCGTGGCGGGGCTCGTGATCAGTCTTCACTGCGCGGGCATGTGCGGGCCCATCGCCTGCATGCTGGCGCCTGCGCGCGACGACCAGGTTGATCCGCACGTGGTGGCGACGATCTATCACGTGGCGCGGGTCGCGAGCTACGCGCTACTTGGTGCGCTTGCGGGGGCGGCGGGCGGGGTGCCGATGGCGTTGTTGGGGAGCTCGGCTTTGCGGGTGCTGCCGTGGGCGCTGGTCGTTTTTCTGGTGCTCATGGCGTTCCGCTTGGACAAGCGACTGCCGAAGCCTGTGTTTTTTCTGCGGATGCAATGTCGGCTGCGTCAGGCGCTGCAGGGACGTTCCAAGTTGCGCGTTGCGGCGGTGATGGGCGCGGCCACGCCCCTTCTGCCGTGCGGTCCGCTTTATTTTCTGATCGCGCTGGCGGCGCTGTCGGGATCGGCGCTGCGTGGAGTCGAGTTCATGCTGGCCTTCGGATTCGGAACCGTGCCGCTGCTCTGGCTGATGCAGGCGAACTATGGCCTGCTGCGTGCGCGCCTTTCGCCGGTGTGGCTGGCACGCTTTCAAGCGGGACTGGCGCTTGCGGCGGCGCTCGTGATGGTGTGGCGGCTGCGGGCAGGCGGGCCGGGCGCGGGGGATTTCATATGCCATTAACTGCGACCAAAGGCTCTGAGAATAAGTCCTATCGGACTCATAAGACCCATACTCCGGCCAAGCCGGTGTGCCTGCACTGCGGTGCGCCTTCGCCGCAGGGGGATTTTTGCTGCGCAGGGTGCGCGTATGTCTACCGGCTCGTGCATGACGAGGGGCTGGATGCCTACTACAAGATCAAGGATCAGGTGACGGCTCCCGCCGATCCGTCGCTGCTCCAGCCGCGCGACTATGCATGGCTGACAGCCTCGCAGAAAGAGGCGGAGGCTGCGGCGGAAACGGGCGCGCCCCGTCTGCTGCTGGACGTGCAGGGCATTTCGTGCGTGGGCTGCGTGTGGCTGATCGAAAAGGTGTTTCTCAAGCAGCTCGGCGCGGGCCGCATCGAGGTGAACGCGCAGACCGGGCAGATGCGGGTCTACTGGGAAACGGGTGGGAATTTCGACGCACCGGAGTTCGCGCGGGCTCTTCAACGTTTCAACTATCTGGTCGGTCCGGCGGGGGCGTCCGCCCGGCCCATGCAGTCGGAAAGCCGCGCGCTGGCGTGGCGCATTGGACTCTGCACGGCGTTCACGATGAATGTGATGTTGTTCACTCTGCCGGTATATTTCGGGATGGAGAAGACGTTCGCCTACGCGCCGTTGTTCGGGACGCTCTCGATGTCGTTCGGCACGCTGAGCCTGCTGGCAGGCGGCGGGTATTTTTTGAACCGGGCGGTGAGGGCGTTGCGCGAAGGGGCGGTGCATATCGACCTGCCGATTGCGCTGGGCATTACCGGCGCCTACGCGGGCTCGATGCTCGGTTGGGTGAGCGGGCAGGAGGCGTATGTGTATTTCGATTTTGTGAGCACGTTCATCCTGCTGATGCTCATTGGTCGCTGGGCGCAGGTTCTTGCGGTGGAGAAAAATCAGCGGCGGTTGCTCAGCCAGCAGCCGGTGCCGCCGAGTGTGCGATTGATCGGCGCGGATGGAACGACGACGGAGGTCGCGCCGGAGAAGTTGAGGGTGGGGCAGCGGTTCTCGGTGGCGATGGGGCACAACGTGCCGGTCGAGGCGCGGCTGGAAACGGACGAGGCGTCCATCGGGTTGGCGTGGATAAACGGCGAGGCGGATCCGCGGGTTTTTCGCGCGGGTCAGCGTGTGCCGGCGGGCGCGCAGAATCTCACGCGGGGTGCGCTGGAACTGACCGCGACGCGTGGTTGGGAAGGCTCGCTGCTGGCTGAATTGCTGAAGCCGGTCGTGCGTGCGGGCGCGCGGCACCGGCTGTTGGAGCGAGTGATCCAGGGTTATCTTGTGGCCGTCATCGGCATCGCGGTGCTGTCCGGCGCCGGCTGGTGGTGGGCTTTGGGCGACATCGTGCGCACCGGCGCGGTCGTCACAGCTATCCTCGTTGTGTCGTGTCCGTGCGCGCTCGGGTTGGCTTTCCCGTTGATCGAGGAACTGGCGAGCGCGGCGTTGCGGCGGCGCGGGGTGTTTGTGCGCGCGGGGGATCTTTGGCCGCGACTCGACCGCGTGCGGATGCTGGTGTTCGACAAGACCGGCACGCTGACACCCGAGACTCCAGTGCTGCTCAACCCCGAGGGGCTGGCCTCGTTGAACGATGAGGAGCGCGCGGCGTTGCTCGCGCTCGTGCAGGCCAGCGCGCATCCGCTCAGCCGTTCGCTGCACGAAAACTTGCTCGTGTTCGGGAGGGTCGAGTTGCTGGTAGGCGAGGTGACCGAGACCATCGGCGCCGGCGTGGAACTGGGCGCATGGTCGCTGGGACGTCCCGAATGGGCTCAAAAATCAAAATCAGAAAAAATTGATTCAAAGTATGATAAGACAGTTTGTCACGTAATACGTGACAAACTGTCTGCGGATGGGGATCGAAATGCGGATGGGGTCGTTTTTGCGAAAAACGGGGAGGTGAAGGGTTGGTTTTATTTCTCGGAGCGAGCTCGGGTGGACGCGCGCGAGGAGCTCGGGGCGCTCGAACGACGCGGTCTGCGCATTCATGTGCTCAGTGGAGATCGCCAGTCCAAGGTAACTGCGCTGGCTGCTGATTTGGGACTACCCGAAGGCCGCGTGTTGGGCGGTCTTTCGCCTCAGGAAAAGGCGCGCTGGCTGGACACCCACGGCGCGGATCAGGTGCTCATGCTCGGAGACGGTGCGAACGACAGTCTCGCGTTTGATCGCGCGCTTTGCCGTGGCACCCCAGCCATCCACCAGGGCGTGCTCGAGCAAAAGGCGGATTTTTATTATCTTGGACGCGGCATCTCGGGCATCCGTGCGCTTTTCGAGGTCAACGACGCGCGCCGCCGTTCGCAGCGGGTGCAGCTTGTGTTCATGGTGGCCTATAATGTTTTCGCCGTCGGACTGGCAGTCATGGGGCGCATGAACCCGCTGGTCGCGGCCATCCTGATGCCGGTCAGTTCGCTGCTGACGCTGGTGCTCGTGTGGTGGGGGATGCGCGGCGTTGGGAAGCAGACGGAGTGACGCCCGTTTGCCGTCGGAACCAGCGCGCGAAATAACTCTGGTCGGGCAGGCCGACGGCGGCGGCGACTTCGCCGACCTGCACGCCTTCGGAGAGTAGTTTTTTGGCCAGCGTGAGCCGGCGTTGGGCGCGATGCTGACCGAGCGTGAGGCCTGTGTGGCGTTTGATGAGGCGGTTGAGATGGTCGCGCTGATAGCCGCTTTGCGTGACCGTTTCCACGAGCGGCGCGGAGGGTTGCAACTTGCCGACGAGTCCGAGCAGGGCGCGGTCGCGCGGATGGTCGGGGAGGGCGGCGGCACGCTCCAGCCAGCCGGCCGAACGGAGGAGCATCATGAGGGTTTGCAGGATCACGACGGCGCTTTCGCAGCGCGGGCCTTCGTTGGGGTCCTTGTTCAACTTGACCAGTTGCACCAGGTTTTGCCGCACCTGCGACAATTCCGACCGGCTCAGGCTGATCACGGTGGCGTGACGTTGCCGTGCGCCGCGAAAACGGAAGTCGATCAGAAGGCAAAGCGGGGCGCGCCGGCCGAGGCGTTCAAACGAGTGCGACACCCCCGGCGGCATCATCACGAGCGTGCCCGCCTCGACTCGCGCCCGGTGGTTGGAGAAGGTCTGCCGCCCGCCGCCGCTCAGGTAAAGAATGGCCTGGCTCCAGGCGTGCCGGTGCTGGCTGACGGACGCCAGTTCAGGCATATGTCCATGGGCGGCAAGCGTAAGCACTTCAAGACCCGGGATGCGCAGGCGGGCATTATCGATGAGAAGGGAGCGAAACTTACGCAGCATTAGGACAGAACCTAAGTCGATTTTATCCTAATTTGCACCGACAAAATCCTCACGGTTTCACGGGGGCGGGTGTAAGCTGGTTCCCATGAGCGCTGCATCCCCCATCACTCCTGTCATTCTTGTCACCGGCGCCGGCCGTGGTTTGGGCCGCGGCGTCGCGATCCAACTCGCCGAGCAGGGCTGCTCCGTCGCCATCAATTTTGCCGGCAACCGCGTCGCCGCCGAGGAAACAGTCGCGCTGTGCCAGAAGGCCGCTGTCTCGCCCGCGCAGAAATTTATCCCTGTGCAGGCCGACATCAGCTCGCCCGCCGATCGTCAGCGTCTCGTGGACGAAACGCTTGCCGGCTTCGGTCGCATCGATGCCCTCGTGAACAACGCCGGGGTCGCCCCCAAGGTCCGCGCCGACATCACCCAGGCCTCCATCGAATCCTTCGAGGAGATCATCCGCATCAATCTCCAAGGCCCGTATTTCCTCACCCAGATCGTCGCCCGCCACTGGCTCGATAAAAAGCCCGAGCCCGCGCTCAAGGGCGGCTTCAAGATCATCTTCGTCACGTCCATCTCCGCCGACACTGCCTCGATAGCGCGCGGTGATTACTGCATCTCCAAGGCCGGCCTCGCGATGGCCGCGCAGCTCTGGGCCACGCGTCTCGCCGCCGAGGGCATTCTGGTGGTCGAACTCCGCCCCGGGATCATGGCGACCGACATGACGACCGGCGTGAAGGGCAAATATGACGACCTCCTCGCGCAAGGCCTCGTCCCTCAGATGCGCTGGGGCACGCCGGAAGACGTGGGCCTCGCGGTCCGCTCCGTGATCGCCGGCGACTTCCCGTTCTCGACCGGTGCGGTTATTCCCGTGGACGGCGGTTTCAACCTGCGCCGCCTGTAATTTTTTAACTTCAAAAAATCATCCGATGATCAAAATCGACTCCTCCCTGACGCCCAAGGCCCTCCAGCCCGCCGTCGAGCGCCTGTTTTCCCTCTCTGCGCAAAAGATCCACGCGCTCCAGAAGCGCTGGAACGCCAAGGACGGCACGCCCGTCTTCACCGTCGCAGGTAAATACACCTCGCGCGGCTGGACCGAGTGGACGCAGGGATTTCAGTTTGGCGCGGGCGTGATCCAGTTTGACGCGACCGGCGACGCCAAGGCGCTTGAGATGGGCCGCGAAGGCACGCGCCTGCACATGGCCAGCCACGTGAGCCACATCGGCGTGCACGACCACGGCTTCAACAACGTCTCCACCTACGGCAACCTCCTCCGCCTCGCTCGCGAAGGCAAAATCTCCGCCGACCAGGGCGAGGTCGATTTCTACGAGATCGCGCTGAAGGTCAGCGGCGCTGTTCAGGCCGCCCGCTGGACCGACCTGCCGGACAATCTCGGCTACATCTACTCCTTCAACGGCCCGCATTCCCTCTTCGCCGACACCATCCGTTCACTGCGCGTGCTCGCCGTCGGCCACCAGCTCGGCCACAGCCTGATGGGCGAACGCGACCGCAAAATTTCGCTGCTCGACCGCATTTTCCAACACGCCGAGACGACCGCCCGCTACAACGTTTACTTCGGCAAGGGCCGCGACTTCTACGACCTGCCCGGCCGCGTCGTTCACGAGTCGATCTTCAACTTGAACGACGGCTCCTACCGCTGCCCGAGCACGCAGCAGGGTTACACGCCGTTCTCCACCTGGACGCGCGGCCTCGCGTGGATTCTCACCGGTTACGCCGAGCAGCTGGAGTTCCTCCAGACCCTCCCCGAGGCGTCCTTCAAGTCCCAGGGCGGCAAGAAAAAGGTTCTCGCCCGCTACCTCGAAGTCGCCGAGGCCACCGCCGAGTTCTTCATCAAATACACGCCCGTGGACGGCATTCCCTACTGGGACACCGGCGCGCCCGGCCTCGCCTATCACGGCGACTACCTCGACCGCGAATCCGAGCCGTTCAACGCCCACGAGCCGATCGACAGCTCGGCCGCCGCCATCGTTGCGCAGGGCTACATCCGCCTCGGAAATTATCTCAAGGCCAACAAGCAGGCAAAGAAAGGTGCGCGTTATCTCTCTACCGGTTTTACCATCGCGAAGACGCTCTTCAGCGACAAATACCTGTCCCTTTCGCCGAAGCACGAAGGCCTCATTCTACACTCGGTTTACCACCGCCCGAACGGCTGGGACCACATCCCGAAGGGCCAGAAGGTTCCCTGCGGCGAGTCCAGCATGTGGGGCGACTACCATGCCCGCGAACTCGCGCTCCTCCTGCTGCGCATGGCCCGCAACGAGCCCTACTACACGTTCTTCCTGCGGTAACTCCCCGCCCGCTCCAGCGTCGCTTCATCAAACAACCCCCGCGCCCCATGACTGCCCCCCTGAAGGATTTTTCCAAGCTCTCCATCCACACCATCACGACCAAGCCGTGGGCATTGGAAGAGGCAGTGCGCCACTACTCTGCGGCGGGCGTCAAGGGCATCACCGTGTGGCGTCAGGCACTCGAAGGCCGCGACGTGAAAGCCTCCGGCCAGATGATCCGCGACCACGGCCTCACCATCACCGCGCTCTGTCGCGGCGGCTTTTTTCCTTCGACCACGCCTGAAGGCCGCGCCTCCGCCATTGATGAAAACCGCCGCTGCATCGATGAAGCCGCCGCGCTCGGCGCGCCCATGGTCGTGCTCGTGTGCGGGGCGATTCCCGGCCTCTCGCTTTTCGAGTCGCGCAAGCAGATCACCGACGGTCTCGCCGTGCTCGCGCCGCACGCCGCCGCCGCCGGGGTGAAGCTCGCCATCGAGCCGCTCCACCCGATGTATGCCGACGACCGTTCCGCCGTGAACACCATCGGCCAGGCCCGCGCCATGTGCAACGAGCTCAGGTCCCCCTGGGTCGGCATCGCCGTCGACGTTTACCACGTCTGGTGGGACGACCGCCTTGAGCAAGAGATCGCCGCCTGCGGACGCGAGAAGACCCTCTTCGGTTTCCACATCTGCGACTGGCGCACGCCGACCACCGATCTCCTCAACGACCGCGGCCTCATGGGCGAAGGCTGCATTCCCATCCGCCAGATTCGCGGCTGGGTCGAGCAGGCCGGCTTCACGGGTTTTAACGAAGTCGAAATTTTCTCCCACCGACACTGGGCCGGCGATCAGCACGAGTTCCTCCAGTCCATCCAGCACGCCTACCTCGACCGCTCCTGATTTTTCTCCCGCTCTAACCCCACCTCAATCTTCCCGCTTCTTTTTCCACTTCTTATGAAAGAACACACCATCGGCATCATCATGAACGGCGTCACCGGACGCATGGGCACCAACCAGCACTTGGTCCGTTCCATCCTCGCCATCCGCAAGCAAGGCGGCGTCAAGCTCGCCAACGGCGACGTCATCATGCCCGACCCCATCCTGGTCGGCCGCAACCTCGACAAACTCAAGGCCCTCGCCGCGACCCACGGCGTCGCCCGCGTCACCACCGATGTGGACGCCGCGCTGAAGGATCCGTTCAACAAGATCTACTTCGACTCGCAGACCACCGACCGCCGCGCCGAAGGCGTGCGCAAGGCCATCAAGGCCGGCATGGCTGTTTACTGCGAGAAACCCACCGCCGTGGACACCGCCACCGCACTCGCCCTTTACCAAGAGTGCAAGGCCGCCGGCATCAAGAACGGCGTCGTGCAGGACAAGCTCTGGCTGCCCGGCCTGATGAAGCTCAAGCTCCTCATCGATTCCGGCTTCTTCGGAAAAATCCTCTCCGTGCGCGGAGAGTTTGGCTACTGGGTGTTCGAAGGCGACCTCCAGCCCGCCCAGCGCCCCTCGTGGAACTACCGCAAGGAAGACGGCGGCGGCATGATCATCGACATGCTTTGCCACTGGCGCTACGTGATCGACAACCTCTTCGGCAACGTCACCGCCGTCTCCTGCCTCGCCGCCACCCACGTCGAAAAACGCTGGGACGAGCAGGGCAAGCCCTACAAGTGCACAGCCGACGACTCGGCCTACTCGACCTTCGAGACCGATCAAGGCATCACGCTTCACTTCAACAGCTCGTGGACGACCCGCGTCCGCCGCGACGACCTCCTCACGCTGCACGTTGACGGCACCAAAGGTTCGGCGGTCGCCGGCCTGCGCGAGTGCTGGACCCAGCGCGCTGAGAACACCCCGCGCGCCACGTGGAATCCCGACATTCCCCAGCCCATCAACTTCGCCGAGGGTTGGCAGAAAGTCCCCGAATACGCGGCCTTCGACAACGCGTTCAAAGTGCAGTGGGAGCTCTTCCTGAAGCACGTCGTGAACGACGAGCCCTTCCGCTGGACGCTGCTCGAGGGAGCCAAAGGCGTGCAACTCGCCGAAGCCGGCCTCGACTCCTCCGCCAAGCGCGCCTGGGTCAACCTGGAGAAGATCGGATAAGCCAGTCGGTCAGTTTCTGGTTTCTCAAAACAAAGAGCCTCCCGAAAGGGAGGCTCTTTTGCTTATCCACGAAACGATCAACGTTAACGATTCAGGGAAAACGCCGATTTTAACTCGCTTGCACCATTGCGGTAAACCGAAGCCGGCGAGTCTTGCGGGTGAGAAGTGACAGGCGCGGCTTTCGCTACTTAAGCCTGAATAAGCGCGCTCTGCCGGATAAAAAAATCGGTAAAGCAGGCGTTTCCTTAAGGCTCTTTAAATTCCCGCGTTCATTTTTTGCCGGGTGCCTTGGATGACTTTTTATCGACTGACTTACCGGCTTCCTTGGCCGCATGTTTCGCTTTTTTCAAAGCCTTGCGGGCCTGTTTCAGCGTGCTTTTGGCGGTGTGGACGAGGGCGCGGGCGGCTTCGATTTGTTGCTCCGCTTTGGTCGGCTTTACGGCTTTAGGTTTCGTGGGGGCGGACTTTTTTTTCTTGGTGCTCATGGTGAAGTGTCCTGTTTGCCGCCGGGAAGACTTTGACGCGGGCGGCCTGTCGATTGACACAGCAACGTAACCTTGGCGGGTGCGATTCCGCAATAATTCTAAATGTTACATTTATCGCCCCGGCTGGGTGATGGAGTGATCAAAATAGAAAAGAGATTTCGACTGGCTCGCGTTCGATAATCACGCGGCAGGTTAAGATATGGTTACGGCGGCGGCTCTTTTTTGACGTTGCTCCAAAGACGGGTTAACGGGGCGACATGATTAACAGGAATTTTTACTGGGAGAGGCTTATGCCTTTCATTGGGTCCATTTTTAGCGCGGGTCTTGTCATGATCGTGTTTTCGTCGTGCGGTCGTCGCGAGGCGGATTCTGGCAAACGCTCATCTCCGCCGGCGGTTTCATCGTCGTTGACCGTCATCACGAGCGGGCCGGCCTCTGCCCGTGAGATTGTGGGGCGATCAGAAAGCGCGGTTAACGTTGTGCCGCCTGCGAAGGGAAGGGGAGTGGATGAAAGCAATCAACCTGCGGAGAGAGGTATGGCGACGGAGGAAGGTTTGCAGAAGTCGGCTTTGTCCGAGGATGCCACTTCTTCAGTGGCGGTGGTGAATGTGTCCGTCGGGAATATGGGTTCGTCGCAAACCAAACCCTTGCTGACGCCGTTGGTCGCCGTGGGTTTTAGTCCTGCGCTCAACCTGAATGCCCAGCAGACGGCGGAGGCCGTAAGACTGGGGCAGGAGTTTTTGGCCGCGACGGAGGCTGCTCCGGCGTCCGTTCAGTCGCCCGCTCCAGTCGCCGCACCGGTGGATGTCGCCCCTGTTGCTGCGGATGCTCCTCCGGTAAATGCTACGTGGCGTTCGGCCCAAGAAGAGAGCGATGCGCTGTTCAGGGCGATGTTTGGGTATTCGGCCTTTAATGCGCAGCAGCTCATGCGTGCGCAGCAGGCCTACCGGGATCAGCTGGCTGCGGGACGGTGAAGCTTTCGGCGGGGCGGAATTTTCGGGCCCGGGAATCAAGGTTCCCTGAAAAGCAGTTTGTCACCTCTTCGTGTCATGAACGTTTCACGGGGGGCATGAAGTCGTAACGAAGCGGTGGTTTAATGGGCGTGTTGATCCAAGCGATCCACTCACAACAACGACCTCTAGTTCCACCTATGAAACTGCTCAAATCCTCTCTCGTGGGCGCCGCCGCCCTCGCCCTCGCCTCGGTGGCGATGGCCACTGTCTCCTCTGCTCCGCACGTTTACATCACCGGCTCGTCCGCCTTTCGCGCCGCGACGATGACCGCCATCGCCAACGTCATGGATCAGACCACCAATGGCGGCACTGGCGCCATTGCTTGGACCTACGCCTATGATGCCTCCAGCTACACCGGCTGCACCCGCGCCATCATCTATGGCACGCTCAACACCACCGGCCATCCCGAGGTGACCATCAAGTGCTACTGGTCCGGCTCCGCTGCCGGCGTGAAGACGGTCTCCGAAGGCCAGAGCCTTACGGAGTGGATGCCTGACACCGTCTCGCTTGCCGCCGGTTCGACCACCATCGCCAGCAACACGAATGTCCAGGGAACCTTCACCAAGGTCGCGGCTGTTCCCCAGATTGCCATGTCCGACACCGCTCAGGGCCTCACGCCTTTCACTGCCAACACGCTGGAAACCGCCACCAAGGTTGGCGTGGTTCCCTTCGTGCTGGTCAAAGGTGTTCTGGCTTCCGGTCACTCGATGAAGACCTCGTTCGATGGTCTCACCAACATCAATGGAACCCTGTCTCAGGTTCTCATTGGCAGCGGTATCAAGCTGGCCCAGCTCACTGGTAACAGTGCTGATTCTGGACGAGTGTATGTGCTCGGTCGCAATCCCGAGTCCGGCACGCGCCTGACCACCTTTGCTGAAACCGGCTACGGCACTGCCAACCCCGCGTCCGCCCAGGTTCAGCCCACCACCGACACCGGCGGCGCCACGGCTTCGAGCACCACTGGCCAGACCATTCAGGACATCGTCTACTTCCCGAACGGAACCGTGAACGGCATCTTCGCCGATGATGGCGACAACGGCTATTCCAGTGGCGGCACTTTGGCTGACGTTCTCTCCAATCAGGTCAGCGCTTCGGCCCACAACGATGTCGATAGCGGTATTTCCTTCGGGCTGATCGGCTACCTCGGCACCAGCGATGCCTCCCGTTCGATCAAGGCTGTTAACGGTAACACCCTCACCGATGTGAGCCGCATCCTCAGCTACAACGGTGCTTCGCTCAACCCCACCTACAGCACTGTCACCCAGGCCGTCACGTGGGATTACTCCGCGATCCGCGAAGGCAAATACACCTTCTGGTCCTACGAGTATCTGATGTATGACAGCACCCTTACGGCCCCCGCCACGACTGCGGCTAACCTGATTGCCGCTCGCATCCTTTCAACTGATGCCACCGCTTCCGGCGTGCTGATTAGCTCGATGAACTGCAGCCGTCAGGTCGAGGGCGGTGTGGTTACCCATAACTAATTCGGCAGCCGCCTGATTATTAAACCTGAGGTGCGGGCGACAACCAGCCCGCACCTTTCCAATTAAGAATACACATGAAAAAACTACTTCTCTCCCTTCTCGCGGCCGGCAGTCTTGCCGCGTCCGCTTCCGCCGCGCTTACGGCGACCTCCGGTGATCTCATCATCGGCTTCTATGCGACCGGTGGCACGGGCCAAGGCACCAGCGTGATGATTGATGCCGGTTCGTTCACCAGTTTCATCGCCGGCAATGGTTCGACGTTTGCAATTGGTGGATTCAGCTCCACCGATCTTGTGAACACCTATGGAGCCACCTGGTATGATCGCACCGACCTCTCATGGGGTGTTATTGGCGGCGTTAAGAATACCCAGTCTGGCACGGTTGCGAGCTCCACCAATGCCTTTGGCACTGCCGCAGGCAAAGACACGTTGTTCGCCACGGCTCAGAATGGCTTTGGAACCTCCTCCGCGCAGTCGCTGGGAGCTTCCCCGATCCAGGCGCTGTATACCTATATCAACGGTAAAACCGCAAATGGCGTCGGCACCACGACCTATATCGGCACCAACTCCAACACGACTTCGGGTTCGTGGGTGTTCCAACGCGATACGGCGACCAACCTGGACTTCAAGTGGTATGCCGACAACAGCGTGGGCAGTTTGTCCATGCCCGGTGTCGTCGGAACAGCTACCCAAGATCTCTATGAGACTGTCGCCAACGATGTCTCCGGCACCACCGGTGGCATCTACAATCTGGGCACGTTCAGTCTGACGAGCAGCGGCCTCAGCTTCACCTCGGCAGTCACCGCGGTTCCCGAGCCCTCCACCTACGCCGCGATCTTCGGCGTGGTGATGCTTGGTTTTGCGGCCTACCGCCGTCGTTTCCAAAAGAAAAATTGATCTGCCAACCGGCAGATCTGTGTTGGGTGTTTCAGTGCAACAACCCCTCTGCCTTTACGGGTGGAGGGGTTGATCTATTGAAGCCGCCCAACCCGGATTTCCTTCAATTGCATCGCATGTCTCACCGTTTCGCGTCCTGCGCGGCTCCTGCCGGCAGGCGCTCCACGATTTTGCTCACGTTCGCACTTCTGGGTTCATCGCTCGGCGGGCTTGGTTCTGCCGTCGCGTCCGCTGCCGGCGAGAGCACGAGTGCTCCCGTCCAGGCACCGGCGGCCGTCGTGAGCCGTTCATTCTACATCAAAGAATTTCAGGTTCAGGGCGTGAAGCACATCCCGGCGATGGACGTTGAGGACGCGGTCTATCCTTACATGGGGCCCGAGCGCACGGTGGATGATGTCGAGAAGGCCCGCGTGGCCGTCGAAAAACTCTATCGCGACAAAGGCTACCAGGCCGTCGCCGTGCAGATCCCGCCGCAGCAGGTGAAGGGCGGGGTGGTTATCCTTCACGTGGACGAAGGCACGGTCGGCCGGCTGCGCGTCAAGGACTCCCGCTATTATTCCCTAACGGAAATCAAGAAAGCCGCTCCGTCCCTTGCGGAGGGCGAAGTTCTGAATTTCAACAACGTCAACCGCGACATCGTCGCCTTGAACCAGCTTCCCGACCGCCGGGTGACGCCCTCGCTTCGCGCCGGCACCACGCCCGGCACCTTCGATGTTGATCTCAACGTCAAGGATTCGCCGCCGCTGCACGCCAGTCTCGAACTCAACAACCGCTACAGCCCCAACACCACGCAGCTTCGCGTCAACGGCGGGGTGAGCTACGCCAACCTCTGGCAGCTCGGGCATACACTCGGGTTCAATTTCCAGATCGCGCCGGAGCGGATCGACGACGCCAAGGTTTTTTCGGGTTTCTATCTCATTCATCTCCCCGAGACCCCGTGGCTCAGCCTGATGGCGCAGGCGACGAAGCAGGACAGCAACATCTCCACGCTGGGTGGAAGCGCCGTCGCCGGGCGCGGTCAGACCGCCGGCTTCCATGCGCTCATGACCCTGCCGCCGGTCGGCAACTTTTTCCACTCCGTGAACGTCGGGATCGACTACAAGCACTACGATCAGGACCTGCTTGCGGCCAAAACCACCACGTCTTCACCGATCACTTACTATCCGCTGAGCGCCATCTACAGCGGAAGCTGGACGGGCAAGAAATCCGTCACGGAATTCAACATCGGACCAACCCTGGGCCTTCGTCAGCTGGGCAGTGATCAGGCCGAGTTCACCGCCCGCCGCTCGGGTTCTTCGGGCGACTTCATCTATCTCCGGGGTGATGTTTCGCTCACCCGTGATTTGCCGGCTGGGTTTCAGTATTTTGGAAAAATCCAAGGACAAGCTTCGAGCGAACCCTTGATCGACCCCGAACAGTTCAGTGGCGGCGGGCTCGACACGGCGCGCGGCTACCTTGAAGGCGTGGCGGCCGGAGACCTCGCCCTTTTTGGCACGGTCGAGCTGCGCAGTCCGTCAGTGTTGTCTTGGCTCGGCGAAAAATCCGGCGAGTGGCGGTTCTACGGTTTCGGCGACGCCGGTGTGCTGGGCGTCGAGCAAAACCTGCCCGGCCAGACCCAGGAATACAATTTCCTGAGCGTGGGCGTGGGCAGCCGGCTGAGGTTTCGCGATCATTTCACGGGATCGGTCGACGCCGGCGTGCCGCTCAAGTCCGTGTCCCCGACGCGTCGCGGCGACGTCCTCCTCACCTTCCGCATCGGGGCCGACTACTGAGGCCTCCTTTAATTTTTAACATCACTCCATCCAGCATGCCCACGGTTATGAAACCAACGAAGTCCAACCTTCTCCAACGCCTGTTCCTTGGCGGCCTTGTCGCTCTCGCCTTCTCCAGCACCGCGCATGCGTGGTGGGAGGGTGACTGGACGATGCGCAAGAAAATCACCCTCGACCCCACCGCCACCGGAGTGGCCATCGCGGACGCCACCGGAGCCGTGCCCGTGCTCGTCCGTCTGCACGAGGGGAATTTCCAGTTTTCCCTGGCCAAGGAAGATGGCTCCGACCTGCGCTTTGTCGCCGAGGACGACAAGACCCTGCTGCCCTACCACATCGAGCGTTACGACCCGTTGTTGAACGAGGCGTTCATTTGGGTGAAAAGCCCCGCGCTCAAGGCCGGCACCAAGACCAGCTTCTGGCTCTACTACGGCAACGCGGGCAACAAGACCGTGAAGGTCGAGGACACCAAGGGCACCTACGATGCCGGCACGGTGCTCGTGTATCATTTCTCCGAGCGGGGCCAGCCCGCCTACGATTACACGATTTCTGGCAATACCTCGGGTAACATCGGCATGCCCGCCGAAGGATCGATGATCGGTGGCGGTTTGCGGTTCGACGGGAAGAGCGACTTGGTCGTGAAGCCGTCGCCATCCCTTGCCTGGACCGCTGGCGCGGACCTGACGTTGTCCGCATGGATCAAGCCGACCGCGTCACAGTCCAACGCAGTTGTTTTCAGCCGGTGGGATGGAGGCAACGCCTTTCAGGTCGGCGTGGACAAGGGTGTTCCCTTTGTCGAAGTGATGCGCGGCAACAACACCCAGCGCACCACGCCCGGCGCGCCGATTGCCGCCAACGCATGGAAGCATCTCGCGGTGGTCGTTTCCGGTTCGGCCCTCACGCTCTACGTCGACGGTGAATCCTATGCGACCTTGAACACCTCGCTGCCGGCGTTGGACGTCACCGCATTTATCGGTGGCACCGGACCGGTCGGATCGGTGGAGGCGCCGGGTGAGCGTGCCAACTTCATCGGCGAAATCGACGAGATGGAAATCTCCAAGATCGCGCGCACCCCCGGCTTCATCAAGTTGTCTGCCGTTACCCAAGCCGGTGGCGACACGGCGGCCAAGCTGCTGATCATGGGCGAAGACGAGCATCCCTCCGATCCACTCGCGTGGCTTAAGGGCGGCTATTTCGGCATCATCATCGCTTCGCTCACCTTCGACGGCTGGGTCGTCATCGGCGTGCTGGCGGTTATGTCTATCATCAGCTGGTTCGTGATGGTAGGGAAGTTCTCGTATCTCAGCGCCATCACGAAGGGCAACGCGCTCTTCATGAAGGAGTGGGCGCACATCTCCACCGATCTTACCGTCATGGACGAAGGTCAGTCGGACAAGGTCAAGTCGCTCGAAGGCCGGGTGGACGCGGCCGAGCTCAAAGCGATGCGCAACACGCCGCTTTACCGCATCTATCACATCGGCTCCGAGGAAATCCGCCGCCGTATCGACGCAGATCTCAGCGCCGGCTCCAAAAAAGCCCTGTCTGCTCGCTCCATTCAGGCCATCCGCGCCAGCCTCGACGGCGGCCTTGTTCGCGAGAGTCAGAAACTCAGTCGTCAAATGGTGCTGCTCACCATCGCGATTTCCGGCGGCCCGTTCCTCGGGCTGCTCGGCACCGTCGTCGGCGTCATGATCACGTTCGCCGCCGTCGCCGCCGCCGGTGAGGTCAACGTCAACGCCATCGCGCCCGGCATTGCCGCCGCTCTCCTCGCCACCGTGGCCGGCCTCGGGGTCGCGATCCCCGCGCTTTTTGGCTACAACTACCTCGTGACGCGCGTCAAGGAGACCACCAGCGACATGCACGTCTTCATCGACGAGTTCGTCACGAAGATGGCCGAGTTCTACCGCGGTCGTTCCGACTAAGCCGCCGCACGAAAGAATCCGCCGACCATGCAAATCCAAGAGGACAAGCCCTACGACGACATCAACATCACGCCGATGTTGGACCTGGCCTACGTGCTGCTCGTGATTTTCATCCTCATGTGCACCGCCTCGGTGCAGGGCATCAAGGTCAACCTGCCCAAGGCCAGCACCGCCGCGCCGAGTCTCGTCAAACCCAAGACGAAATCAGTCACGATCAACAACGAGGGGAAAATCTTCCTCGATACGGTGCCCGTCACGTTGGATGAACTTGAGCAACGGCTCAACCAGCAGAAGGCGCAGACGCCCGATTTCCCCGTCGTGATCCGCGGCGACAGCCTCACCCAGTATCAGGGTGTCATGGACGTGCTGGATATCGTCGGACGCCTGGGCATTTCCCAGGTCGGTCTCGCCACCAAGCCCGCCAAGTAATCGGACACCGGACTTTACGCGCATGAACGACAACCCCGACAACACCTCCGACGGCCGCGCTTTTCAGCGGCGCCATTACATCCAGATGGCGGTCGTGATCGTCGTGATTGTCGGCGGCATTTTTGTCGTGAAGTCCCTCATGAAAAAAAGCGGGGGCCATGCCAAGCCGCCGGAGTTGATGATGGTCAAAATCCAGCTTCCGCCGCCACCCCCACCTCCGCCGCCGCCACCCCCTCCGCCCCTTCCGCCGGAACAAAAGATGGTCGAGCAGGCTCCTGTTGATCCCAAAGAAGACAAACCGGACGACAAGCCGCCTGCGCCCGCGCCTTCGCTTGGCACCGGCGTCAAGGGCGATGGCCCGGCCGATGGCTTCGGCCTCGGCGGTTCGGGCGACGGTATGATCGGCGGCTCCAACCGCAGCGGCAGCCGCTTCGGTTGGTATGCCAATCAGGTCACCAGCAAGATAGAGGACGCCCTGCGCAAAAATCCCCGCACGCGCGACGCCAACTTTCGTGTGATCGCCCGCATCTGGCCCGATGCCACGGGGCGCATCCGGCGCGTGTCCTTGCAGGGCTCCACGGGTGACCCGGCGATCGATGACCTTATCAAGCGCGACATCCTGAACGGGCTCCAGCTTCAGGAGGCGCCGCCCGCCGGCATGCCCGTGCCCATCGTCATGCGTCTCACCGGACGCCGCCCCCTTTAAATTTTCCAGCACAACCTATGTCTCACGTTTCATCCGTTCCCCGCCGCCGACTCCTTGCGTTGCTTGTCTCCGCCTGGTGCGCCGTCGTCGCTCTTCCCGGCTACGCCGCCGATGTCGCTGCACCCGCTGCTCCGGCGACCACCGCCGCGCTGCCGACGGCCCCTTCGCCGAACGCGACGATCAACCTCATTCGCCTGATGGTGGAGCGCGGACTGATCCCCGCCGCCGATGCGGAAAAACTCATCGCCCAGGCCGAAGCCGAGGCCGTCCAGGCCCGCACGGCCCTCGCCGCAGCTTCTGCGCAACCCGCCGCCGCCGCGCCCGTGGCCGACGACACCGTCCGCGTCACCTACATCCCGGGCAACGTCCGCCGGCAGATGGTCGAGGAAGTCCGGCAGGACGTGATGTCCCAGGCCGTGGACGAAAACTGGGCCGCCCCGGGCACATTCCCGGAGTGGGTGTCGCGCTGGAAGTTCAACGGCGACATCCGCGTGCGCTACGAAGGCATCACTTATCCCTCAGGCAACCTCACCGGGTTGAATAGTAATTTTTGGAATTACAATGCGATCAACACGTCTTCCACGCCCTACGATGTCACAGGCGCGGCCAATCCCCCGATCAACAACGTTGATCAGGATCGCGACCGCACGCGCTTCCGCGTTCGGTTCGGTGCAGAAATCGATCTGGAAGAAGGCTTCAGCAGCGGCGTGCGGCTTGCCACGGGCGAGAGTAATTCCCCCGTCTCACAAAACCAGAGCTTCGGTGCGGCGGGTTCGGGGCAGGGTGGCAATTTCAGTAAATACTCCATCTGGCTGGATCGCGGTTTCCTGAAATACGAGAACTCCGTTTCGGAGGTCAATTGGTCGATCTCGCTTGGGCGTTTTGATAATCCCTTCTTCAGCACGACCATGCTTTGGGCCAACGATCTTGGGTTCGATGGCATTGCTTTTCAGGGACGGGTGAAGCCCAGCGAAAACCGCACGTTCAGGCCTTTCCTGACCGTCGGCATGTTCCCCGTCTTTAACACCGACCTGAACTTTGCCTCCACCAATCCAAACAAGTTCAAGAGCACCGACAAATGGCTAACCGCCGCGCAGATTGGCTCTGAGTGGACGATCAACAAGGACTTCACGGCCAAGGCCGCTGTCGCCATCTATGATTTTCAAAATGTCGAGGGCCAGCTCTCTGATCCTTACACGCCGCAACTCGCTTCGGATGCGGGAAGCACGGATTCCACCCGCCCGACTTTCGCGCAAAAGGGCAATACCTACATGGCGTTGCGCAATATCACGCCCAATGCGAGCAACGGCTTCGGCACTACCAACCAATACCAGTATTTCGGCCTGGCTACGCCGTTCCGCGACGTCGTTGTCACCGGTCGGCTCGACTACAACCATTTCGATCCCATCCAGATTTCCCTCATCGGCGAGGCGGTGCAAAACGTCGCCTTTAGCCGGGGTGATGTCGGAGCGGTGGCAGTCAACAACCTGAGGGCTTCCGGCAATTTCGGCGGCGGCGACTTCGGCTATCTTGTGAATTTTCAAGTCGGTCACGCGGTCCTCGACAAACGCTGGGACTGGAATGTCGCCGTCGGCTACCGCTACGTCGAGTCCGACGCCGTCGTCGACGGCTTTACCGACTCTGACTTCGGCGGCGGCGGCACGAATCTCAAAGGCTACACCCTAGGCGGCAACCTCGCCCTTTCCCGTCGCGTGTGGGTCGGCCTGAAACTCATGGCCGCCGACAGCATCACCGGCCCGACCTACAAAAACGACATCCTTCAACTCGACTTCAACGGCCGCTTCTGACCATGAACCGCTCCCTTCGCTTCCTCCTCGCCGCCGGCGCATGTGCGCTCGGCCTGACCGCCCCGCTCGTCGCCGCCGACACCGAAACCGCCGAGGCCCGCCTGCGTGAAAATCTGAAGGCCACGCTGCTCCAGCTGCGTAGCGCCCAGAACGATCTCGCGACGGCGCAGTCCGCCCAGAACGCACTCACGGATGAGAAAAAGACTCTCATCGCCCAGAACGATGCGCTGAAGAAACAGGCCGTCGCCGACCACGCCGAAGCCGACAAGCTTATCGCCGATCTAAAGGCGGCCAACGCCGAACAGGCCAAGGAACTCGCCCGTCTCAACGACACGCTCATCAAGGCCAAGGCCGCCTTCGAACAGGCCGCCGCTCTTGCGCGCGCCAAGGAATCCGAGCGCGCCCGGCTGGCTTCCGAGCTTATCGTCGCGCAACGCCGCGGCGACGATCTCCACGTGAAGAACGTCGCGCTCTTCAAGCTCGGTAAGGAGATCCTCGTGCGCTACGAGAAATTCGGCCTCGGCGACGCGATCTCCGCCCGCGAGCCCTTTGTCGGCCTGTCTCGCGTCAAGCTTGAGACTCTCGCCCAGGATTACGCCGACAAACTCGCCGAGCAGCGCGACGTCGCCGCCCCTTGATATTTCATCCGCCGATCACGCCGACCATGACCACGAAAGAGCAGCCGGTTTCCTTTAGATCCTTCGCGTGGCGGAGCTGCCTGGCGGCGCTTATGCTGGTCACCACCGGTCCCGGCGTCAGCGCAGCGGGCCTGTTGCGGACGGGCGGGAGCACGCCTCCTTCGTCATCGTCCACTGCGGCCAATTCGGCGGTGACCGCTGCGCAGGCCGCCGCCCTCGCGCAGCGCTCGCAGGCCACGCTCCTGCGCAGCAACACGGTTCAAAAATCAATCCAGGCCATGCAGGCGGCGGCCCGCGCCGCCGCGCAGGCCG
>Ga0123337_10000923_pt1 | contig 42408 bp, 38 predicted proteins | sample frozenSSSSmetaG_FD_89792 | JGI IMG/M metagenome (GOLD analysis project Ga0123337, IMG submission 89792) | Glacier valley bacterial and archeal communities from Borup Fiord, Nunavut, Canada, to study Microbial Dark Matter (Phase II) -... | ecosystem: Environmental > Aquatic > Freshwater > Ice >... | reverse complement strand
TTCGCGGAGCATAGCCGTAGGGAATAGAGGGTTTGTGAGTTTGCACTACAAATCTCGCTATTACCTGTCGGCTATGCGCTTATTGTCAGCTACTTAGTCAGGATATTATCCATAATTCACGTTAATTACTCTACCCGGTACGCAACCAGTTTGTTACCGAAGAATGTGGGTACAACGAGCAGCTTCTTTTTAGCGACATATTCGATGTCGGCAGCGTTCACTTTGGCCTCGCGGGTGTTCAGCAATTGTTGTTTTTCGCCCCCGCCCGTGACGTGAAATACCTGCCCGTTCCAGTCCGACACGAAATAACCGGCTTTGCCATCCGACACAATCCCATCCGTAGCGGCCATACCGTCGGCGATGGTCATCATGGTTTTAGTAGCCAGATCAACGGCCCGCAACGCGCCGATTTTGGTGCTACCAATCATCAGCTTGTCTTTGCCCACGGCCAGTACACCATTGGGTTTGTTCAGTTGCTCGCCTTCCATCCAGAGCGTCCAGTTATCGTCTTTGAGCCGGTAAATTTTATCATCGCGGCTGTCCGATACATAAACCGTACCGTCTTTGGCTACCGTTACGTCGTTCAGAAACGCTTTTTTCTGATCAACGGCGTCATAAGTTTTTTCGGCCTGTCCGGTTTCGGTATTGATCACGACCAGGCGATAGACATCGGTTACGTAGAGTTTGTTTTTGTGAATGCCCATGCCTTTTGGCGCGTTCAGCCCGTCGGCCCAGTGCAGGGTTTCGATCTTGCCATCGAGCGACACTTTCGAGATAAACCCGGCCCCATCGAGGGCATCGGACTTTCCGTCTATATTGGCCACATAGAGCGTGTTCTTCCCATCGAACAAAACGGATTCGGGTACGCGCAGGGTGGTGTCGGTTTCCCAGACTTTTACGAGCTTCATGGGCTTCGGAGCAACCGGTGGCAACATGGCCGTCAGCGATATGCCAGCGATAAAAACGAGTGCAAAAACGAGCGATGTACGCATGATAAGTAGTTGATTTTTAAGATCTAATGAAATTTATATGTATTTGCCATTACGAGTTTTCTGGCCCAAACAGGCCACCAGTGGTTCAGAAAGGCGTTGAGCATGGTATTTTTTGACGAACGTATTTCTGGCATGAAATTTAGGGGAAACATTCTCGAAAGGAAGGCGTTTACCAACCCACACAACGTGTTTCTCAACGAAAACTTCTCCCCCCCTATGAAGACCTATTACCCACCCGCTGATTCTTCGCTGTCGCAACCTACGCTGCCTCTCAAAGCCAGCATCCGCGACATGATGCAGGTACAGCAACAGTACAACCTGCCCGACGAATTGTTCTGGGAAATCTTCAACGCCCGTGTCCTGCTCAACCAGGAAATCGACGTAATCAGTTACGTGCAAGGCCGCAACAGACCATCGGCCTGATCCGGCGTTCAGCCTGGTTTCACATCGGAAAGCCCCAAAGAATACCGGGAACAGACCACCTGAAATGGCATAGAAGACAATGGACATTTTGAAGATGATCAAAAGCCTTCGGACAGGCTTTTGCTAAGGGTTTGGCGTGTGTATGCAATTGATTTTGCAAATAATATAGTGCCGCACCGTCACGTCTCAAACCATCTTATTCAGGACTCTATGTTACCATCCAGAACAGTACTACTGCTGTTACTACTCAGCCCACTCCTGAATTTGGGACAGGTTCCAGCGGTGGTCGATACAACCCAGTCTCCATTCAATTTCCGGCTGGCTCCCTGGTACGTACGGTCAACGCCGTTTTCAATTTACACCGGGGCCGGTAAAACCAGCGACCGGGTGGCCCAGAGCATTGAGATTGGTAAATCCTTCAATGTCATTGATTTAGGTATTGCCTTCGGTCGCAATTCGCTCCGGCCCGACACAACCCTGTTTCTGGAAGGTCGGGTAACGATGGACGTGGCTAACTACGGTATTTTCTCCAACGAGATGACGCTGGGCGCAGGCAGGGTGTTCGACAGACAGGGAAGCCTAATGCTGGAACTAGGCTACAATATTTTTGCGCAGTTGGGTAAACACTGGGGCTTTGGTCTGACTACTGGCTATTACGACTTCAGCAACGAAGTGTTCGATTCATCAAAAACGTATTATGGCCTTTATTTTCGATACGGGCTACAACGAACTGATTCGGGCGGTCTTCTGGGCGTTGCCCGCGGACGGGGGCGACCCGTACGGACCGGACGTGCTGGACACGGCCATCGATAATAATCCGCATCAACTTAGTTTCACACTAAACAAGGCTTTGGACTTGACGTAAATAAATGACAGTACCACGAGCGTCAGCACACCACCTCCCAGCACCGACGGCACCGTACCGACCAGACTGGCCATCAGCCCCGACTCAAACGCACCGATCTCGTTGGAGGTACTCACAAAAATACCGTTGACAGCCGCCACCCGCCCGCGCAGATGATCGGGCGGGAAAATCTGCATAATCGTTTGCCGGATTATGACGCTCACACTGTCGAACGCACCGGTCAGGGCCAGCATAAACAGCGAGAGATAGAAGTTAGTCGACACCGCAAATATGATAGTGGCCACACCAAAACCGGCCACGGCCAGCAGCATATTACGCCAGGCGTTTTGAGTAGGTGGGTTGCGGGTCATGTAGGCCAGCGTCAGCACGGCCCCTATGCTCGGCGCGGCCCGCAGAAAACCCAGCCCCTCGGCTCCCACGCGCAGAATATCTTCAGCAAAGACGGGCAGGATGGCTACTACGCCCCCAAAGAGTACCGAGAACAGATCGAGCGAAATGGCGTAGAGAACGATGGGCGTTTTAAAGACGAAATCAAAGCCTTCGGCGAGACTTTTTCGCAGGCCCAGCTTGGGCGATTCGTTGACCGGCACCGGCTTGCGGCTCACCAGCGAAATCAGGACAAAGCACAGCACCAGCAGCCCAATCACCACCAGCAGCGTATTATCAAAACCCAGACCACTGTACAGAAACCCCGCCACGCCCGGCCCGGCAATGGCCCCCGCCTGCCAGAATGAGCTGCTCCAGGTGGCCGAGTTCGGATACAGCTCTCGCGGCACAAGAAATGGCTTCAGCGACGAACTGGCGGGCGAATAAAACCCCTTGGCTGTGCCAATGAGCATTAGCACCCCGTAAATCGTGGCCAATTGCACTGTTTGCGAAAGGTGGCTTACTACGGAGGGCTGGAACACGAAGTACATGATAACCGACCCCAGCGTAATGACGCCCAGACTCCATTGAAGAATCCGCTTTTTGTCGCGCCGGTCGGCGAGGTGACCACCAAAGAGCGAGAGGATAATGAATGGAATAGCTTCGGCCAGGCCCACCAGACCGAGGGCCAGCGGCTCATGGGTCATTTTATAGAGTTCGTAACCCAAGGTCACTTCCTGAATCAGCAGCGTGGCTGTAATCAGGAAGCTATTCGAGACAAAATACCGGAAGTCAGGGATACGCAGTGATGCGAGAGAGTCGACGGATTGTGTTTGCATTTCGACTGCAAAGAACTCTTTTTTTTAATAGAGAGAAACGGAATTTTCAGAGAGAAAACAGCATGATGCACCCGCGTGGTTCTTAGTGCGTGCTACGATTCTTCACCGCATATAATACATTGACGTTGGTCAGGATGTTGGTAATTCGTAAATTGGCTGTTGAGAATGTGGCCCGGACGCGCTCAACCAGGTCATAACGCCGTAATACCAAACAGTTTTATTTATTAAAAACGTGAGAATAAAAATCTGTTGCATCAGTAGCCCTCATGAAGCGCAGCTTGCTATCGAATATGGAGCCGACGCCCTGGGGTTGGTGGGCCAAATGCCAAGCGGTCCCGGTATACTAGATGACGACATTGCCGCCGAAATTGTACGAATCACGCCCCCACCGGTAGCCACATTCATGCTTACCAGTGAAACTACCGCAGCCGGTATTCTGGCTCACCACCAGCGCGTAAAGGCTAATACAATTCAGTTGGTCGATGCCGTTGCGCCCGGTATATACGCTCAGCTCCGCACAGCTTCACCCACCGTTAAACTGGTTCAGGTTATCCACGTTACCAACCAGGAAACGATTGATGAAGCACTGGCCGCCGTTCAGAACGGAGCCGACGCACTATTGCTCGATTCAGGTAATCCGAGCCTGGCCGTGAAGGTGTTGGGAGGTACAGGTCGGGTACACAACTGGGCCGTAAGCCGGCAAATTGTAGCGCAGTCGGCGGTGCCGGTGTTTCTGGCGGGTGGTCTCAACGCTGGTAATGTGCGTCGGGCCATAGATACCGTAGGACCATTCGGACTTGATATTTGCAGTGGCGTCCGCACCGATGGGCGTCTCGATGCTGGAAAACTGGACGAGTTTATGAAGGCAGTTTGTTCATAAATACAGAGGAGTTAGGTGCTAGCACCTAAGTAAAAAAGGGACGGAGGTTTCGTAGAGAAAACGCTCTACGAAACCTCCGTCCTTTCTGGGTTAAAAATACCTTCCTTACGAGATGGTAATCTCTTTCACTTCGTTTTTCACCTCTATCTTCGGTAGTTGTACCGTCAGGATGCCGTCGGCATAGGTCGCCGTAATGGCGTTGGCGTCAACGGTTTTAGGAAGCTGAAAACTCCGTTCAAATGGACTCACGCCGAATTCCTGGCGGGTAAATATCTCCTTTGTTTCGGTAGCTTCGGGCTGGTAGCTGATGGTCAGCATAGTATTTTCGAGCCTGATGGTGAAATCTTCCTTTTTCAGACCGGGCGTAGCTAAAGCCAGCGAGAAGCCGGTTTCGGTTTCCTGAACGTTGGCAGCCGGACCGTTGGGCCGGGTATTGTAAAAGCGATTGACAACCGGGCGCGTATGCAGCGGACTGAAAAAAGCGGGGCGGTTATATTGAACTAAAGTAGCCATGATTGATTGCTGATTTGAGTGAACTGTTCGTCTCCGAACACATCACCCCTCAATCAAACGACGTACCAACACTAAAAACAGGGCAAAATGACACACATTCTCTACGGTGAAGAGTACAAATACGACATAATGTCCTGAAAAGACACGAATTAAAAATAGGCAACACGCCGAAAAGTGGCCTGACTGGTAATTTATACAAATGCGGAATATAATGACTTGGCGAAACTTAACAAAAAGCAAACTTGGCTTACCCGACTGGAACGCCTAATTTTATGTTCCAATGATTTGCTTTTTCACCGTAGCTCCTCTCAATTCCATGAATCGACAACGCCTGTCAATTGCCTTTCTACTCGGCTGTTGCCTTCTAAGTATCAACACGATAGCTCAACAGTCAGCTGCCGACCTTTTCAACAGTGGTGTTACAAAAAGTAAAGCCGGCGACTATACGGGTGCCCTTCAGGCATTCTCGATGTCGATCACGATGAACCCCGACAATGCCGCCAGCTATTATAATCGGGGCGTAGCCAAAGCCAGCCTGAAGGATCATAGGGGGGCTATTCTTGACTACGATCATGCCATCGAAATCAATTCAAAAGACGCCTTAGCCTACATGAGCCGGGGCATTAGCAAAAGTAAGCAGGACGATCATCGGGGGGCATTACTGGATTACAGTCGCTCCATTGAACTCAACCCGGACGACCCACAGGCGTATTACAACCGGGGCATCAGCCGGGGGCAAATTGATCAGAACCGGGCCGCCCTGCTCGATTTCGATAAGGTCATCGAACTTGACCCGGCCAACATTTCGGCGTATTACAATCGGGGTACCACCAAACAGAAACTTGACGATTTTGCCGGTAGCCTGGCCGATTTCACCAAAGTAATCGATGCCAGTCCTAAGCGGCCACAGGCGTATGCTTCGCGGGGCAACTCGAAGGTTGAACTCAACGACTATGCCGGAGCCGTAGCTGATCTGAACAAAGCCATTGAACTCAGCCCCGAAGACGGCGATTCTTACTTTTATCGGGCCTTTGCCAAAGGTAAACTTGAGGATTATAAGGGCGCATTGCCCGACTACACCAAAGCCATAGCGCTCAAAAACGACAATGTGCGGGCCTACTACGGGCGTGGATTTTGCCGCAGCAAACTCGGCGATCAGAAGGGGGCCGTACAGGATTTCAATCAGGCGATTGAGATAAACAGTAGCGACCCCAACGCCAAGATCACCTACAGTGGCCGCGTTACCCGCCCCATTCTCGACAACCTGCGGAACGTAGTTCAGGAACGAAATAAACTCAATAAACTCGGCGATGACCGGGCCGAAGCCTATTTCAGCCGGGCCATCAGCCGCAGCAAGCAGGGCGACGCCAAAACCGCCATTGCCGACCTCAACAAAGCCATTGAACTGAACCCGGCCTATTCGGAAGCCTATTTTACGCGCGGTATGATTAAGTCGATGCAGGGCGATCAGCGGGCGGCCATTATAGACTGCAACAGTGCTGTGAAGCTGACACCTAACTACGCCGAAGTCTATTACGTGCGGGGCGTTCTCAAACACAGTCTTGGCGACGAAAACGCCGGTTGTCTGGACCTCTCCAAAGCGGGTGAGCTGGGCTACACACCCAGCTATAAAGTCATCAGCGATTACTGCAACTAACATCCGGGGTACAGCGTCTGACCAGGTTGGTCAGGCGTTGCTACTCGAACCGCAGGTGCTTGACCGAATCGCCGGAGCTTTCGAGTTCCAGCAGGGAGTCGATGCCAATTTCGAGGTGTTTGTTCACAAACTGACCCGTTACGCGCTTGTCGCTTTCTTCCGTTTTCACGCCCTCTGGTACCAGCGGATTATCGGACACGAGCAACAGGGCGCCGTGTGGAATGGAATTGGCAAAACCAACGATGAACAGCGTCGCCGTTTCCATATCGACGGCCATGGCCCGGGTTTCGAGCAGGTAATTTTTGAACTTCTCGTCGTGCTCCCAGATGCGCCGGTTGGTGGTGTAAACGGTGCCGGTCCAGTAGTCGAGTTCGTGTTTTTTAATCATCGACGATACAGCCCGCTGGAGCCGGAACGAGGGCAAAGCCGGAATTTCGGGTGTCATGTAATCATTGCTGGTACCTTCGCCCCGGATGGCGGCAATGGGCAGCACCAGATCGCCAACCTGCGTTTTTTTCAGCCCCCCGCACTTACCCAGAAACAGCACCGCCTTGGGTTCGATGGCCGACAGTAGATCCATGACCGTGGCAGCCATGGCACTACCCATCCCGAAATTAATGATGGTGATGTTGTTGGCCGTTGCCGTTTGCATAGCCCGCCCCACACCAAATACCTCGACCCCAAACTTCTCGGCAAACATGTCAACGTAGTTGATGAAATTGGTAAGCAGGATGTACTCGCCAAATTGCTCGATGGGCGTGCCGGTATAGCGTGGCAGCCAGTTATTAACGATTTCTTCTTTAGTTTTCATAGAATAATTAGTAAACGAGTGACGGTCCGGTGCGTGCATGTTTTGATGAATTTCGGTTGAACAGTCATTCATTCGCGCATTCACAATTCACTCATTGATTAACTTCGCCGATGCTGGACTTAAACCTGCCCGCGTTTGACTGCAAAACTAAGCAGATCGAAGGCAAAGCTTATATTTTTGATTTATTACGCCGGAAGTACGTCCGGCTTTCGCCCGAAGAATGGGTGCGTCAGCACGTAGTAAATTTACTTTTGACCCACTACGCCTACCCCAAAGCCCTGATCCGCAGCGAAGGTGGGTTGACACTCAACCAGACCCAGAAACGTACCGATATTGTGGTGTTTGACCGGCAGGGCCAGCCGTTTCTGGTGGTCGAGTGCAAGGCACCACACGTACCGCTGTCGCAGGCGGTGTTCGATCAGGTGGCCCGCTACAATTACGTACATCGCGCCCCGTATCTGGTCATTTCCAACGGCCTGGTTCACTACTGTTGCCGCGTTGATCACGAAACCGGCAGCGTTACGTTCATGGACGATTTTCCGGCGTATGAATAAGCGTGCCAGACTGCGTATCGGGTCGTGCATCAGTCTACTTCAGCCGGGTGTGGTAACCGTTCACCAATCCGCATTTCGGCAATCAGTGTTATAGCCACGACGCCGTATTCCAGGGCCGTAAGCCACAGGTTTTCGTGGTAGGGCAGCGTATGATACGTGAAGTACGACACTGGAATCAGGGCCGACCAGACCAGCGGATACCGGAAGCGCGTAAACACCGCAGCCGCCACAATGGAGCAGATATACCACGGGTGTACCGTAGTGGCCAGGGCAAAATACAGCGTCAGCGTAGTTAACAGCTTTACCGCCATCGACGGGTTTTTCCAGCGGAAGGCAATCCATACAATACCCAGTGTCGTTGTTATAGACAGCCCAAAGCCAACGTAGGCAATGGTATTGTAGCCTTCGATCCAGTAGCCAATTTCGCGAAGCATGTAATATATACTCGCGTTGAACTCGAACTTCTGAAAATACAGCCCAACGCTTGACGAGACGTTATGTACCAGTTCAACACTGGCAAACGGCGCAAACAGCAGCGCGGTAAACCCACCCGTCAGCACGGAATAGGCAACCCCCCGACGCCAGCCCAGGTACCGGATAGCCAGTGGCAGCAGCAGCAGCGGCAGGAGTTTAGTGGCAATGCCCATGACCAGTACTCCCGCCGACAAGACGAGCCCCCGCGTTGATTCGGCATAGTGATTGACCAGCCAGACGGCCAGCAGCACGAAGAAAACCATGACGGCTTCGTAGTGCAGATTACCGGTCAGTTCAATGATTACGAGCGGGTTCAGCCCGTACAGCAGGGCCAGATTCGGGTTTCGGCCAGCAAGGCGCAGTAGCTTCATCATCAGCCAGCCCGTACCGATTTCGCTCAGCACGATGGGTACCCGTAACCAGACTACATTCCAGAAAAAACTGCCCTTGCTCAGCCACGCGGCCAGACCGAACAACGCCTGATTGACGGGTGGATAGACCGTGAAATAATTTGGCGAATTGAGTTTCTGAAACAGTGTTACATCCAGCCCGGCCATCGTTGCTATTTTCGTATTTACCAGCGCACCGGGCAGGTACAAATACGGGTTGAATCCGTTGGCCAGCAACCGCCCATCCCACACAAAGCGGTACACGTCGTCAGAAAGACGGGGAATGGTAAGCAGAAACAGGCATCGAAAAAAGATAGCCGCGCCAAACAGCAACCATACGGGTTGGTCCTGCCGGGTAGAATTAGACCGCCAGTTCATAACATACCCGCCGTACGCCATGAACAACCCCAGCAATGGTATGACTACTGAATCGAACGATGACCGGTCGGCAACCTGAATCAGCAACAGATACAGCAAGGTCATTACCAGAACCGACACCCAATGATTGAAGGAAGGCGGCAGAGGGGGTTTTCTCATGCGCCTGCTACCGAATCCCGACGACTGGATGGCCAGCCCCCGGCATGAACGAGCGAGTAGATGAACACCATGCCAAAGCCTACCATAAGCATAATGTGCAGGAAAAACATGCGGAAATCGTGGACATAGAACGCCAGCCCCAGCCCGCCCAGGAAGTAGAGCATTAGCCCCCCCTCGGCCAGCGTGAGCCAGCTTACCTTTCGGCTTACGTATTTGTTGGCTGCCCAGCTATCGGTAGCGGCTTTGACGTTGAACTTGGGCGTACGTACAAAAGGCGTTTTCCGGCCCATGTAGCCTTCAATCACCGCAATGGTGTTGTGTAGCGACAAGCCCATCATCAGACTCGAATACATCGGAAAATACCAGCCCAGTTTTGCCGGATTGTTGCGTTTCAGCAGCCAGAACGGAACGCCATAGAACGACAGCAAGATGAGCAGATTGAACTGGAACAGGTTGATGATAAAAAACGCCCACTCCCATTCCGGGTGGCGACTGCGCACGTAAATCAGCGGAACGCTCATTACGCCCAGTACCAGTACCAGAATGAACGTAGCGCTGCTGAAGAGGTGATAAACCGCATGGATTTTCGTAAACAGCGGCACGTTCGGCGATTTCAGTACCTTCCAGATCAGCTTACGGGCGCATTCGGCGGCCCCCTTCATCCAGCGGTACTGCTGCGACTTAATAGCGTTCATAGCTACGGGCAGTTCGGCGGGCGAGCCAACGTCTTCGCGATAAACAAACTTCCAGCCCCGCAACTGGGCGCGGTAGCTCAGGTCAAGGTCTTCGGTGAGGGTGTCGCTCTGCCAGCCACCCGCATCGGCAATGGCCGTTTTGCGCCAGACGCCCCCCGTCCCGTTAAAATTAGCCAGAAACCCCGCTGCGTACCGCCCGCTCTGCTCGATGGTAAAGTGTGCGTTCAGGCCAAACGCCTGCAACTGGGTCATGAGCGAAAAATCTTCGTTCAGGTGTTCCCAGCGGCTCTGCACAATAGCCACATCGGGGTCGGCAAAGTGCGGTATGGTATTGAGCAGAAAGTCCGGATCGGGCAGAAAATCAGCATCGAAAATAGCGATAAATTCACCTTTGGCAATGGTCAGCCCGTAGGCCAGCGCACCCGCTTTAAAACCCGTTCGTTCGGGTCGGCGCACGTGCGTAATATCGAGGCCCTGCCGCTGGTACTGCGCCACTTTGGCGGCAACGACATCAACACTCTCATCAGTTGAGTCATCCAGGAGTTGAATATCTAACTTGTTGGCAGGGTAGTTGAGTTTAGCTACGGCGTCGATGAGCCGTTCCACAACGTAGAGTTCGTTATAGACCGGTAGCTGCACCGTAACGCGGGGCAGGGTTTCGGGGCGGCTGATATTGGCCTGCATAATCATGTCCCGGCGTTTCTGTTTCGAACGCAGGTAGATGATAATCAGGCTGAGTTGACCACAGTTGTAGAGAAACAGCAGCAGTAAAGCCAGCCCATAAATAATGAGTACAGACGCTTCCATTTTTCAGTTATCAGTTAACAGTAACCAGTTATCAGGTATAAGAACAGCGAAACTGTTTATTATCAATTGTCAATTGGCAATTGATTACTGATAACTGGTTACTGCTCACTGTCATTACCAGTATTTAAAAATCGTTGTAATAATCTTGTATCCTGCCCCGACCGCCCCCTTTACCGTTCCCGATATTTTGGAGAAGCCGATGCGCTTCCGGTAGGTGACCGGCACTTCCACTATCCGTAACCCTTTTTTAGCGGCTTTGAGTTGCATTTCAACCGTCCAGCCATACGTCGTGTCCTGCATGTCGAGTGCAATCAGGCTATCGAACCGAATGGCCCGAAATGGCCCCAAGTCGGTGTAGTGAACGCCGTATATCCAGCGCATCAGCGTGGTGGCCAGCCAGTTGCCAAACACCTGCGGAAACGTCATCGAGCCACTCTCCCGCTGCCCCAGCGCCCGCGAGCCAATCACCAGATCAACATCGCCAGCCAGAATTGGCCCCACCACCTGCGTTATTTCGCCAGGGTAATCTGAATAGTCGGCGTCGATAAAAACAATGATATCGGGCTTTTGTTGGCGGTTTTTGGCGTAGGCAATACCCCGCAAACAGGCACGTCCGTAGCCCTGAATGGGTTCGTTCAGCACGGTAGCCCCGGCACGGGCGGCCTCTACAGCGGTTTGGTCGTTGGAGTTATTGTTGACCACCACGATTTCATCGATCAGGCCCGCCGGAATATCACGCACAACGCTGCCCACCGAGTTTTCTTCGTTGAAGGCCGGAATAATGACAAGAATAGAATGGAAAGCCATAACCCCAAAGGTAAGCCCCGGATTTCGATAGAATGTCTTATACTTGACGTATGGAAATATCCTTCATCGGGGCGGGCAATATGGCCTGGCACCTGGCCCCGGCCCTCGAAAACGCCGGACACCACATCAACGAGGTCTATAGCCGCCAGCTTACCCACGCCCGGCAGCTGGTCAGCAATCTTTACGATGCCCACACGCATTCCAGCCTGAATCTGGCCGACAGCGTCTCGCGGTTGTTTGTTCTGGCCGTACCTGACGATGCCATCGACGCCGTTTGCCAGCGGCTGGTCTTGCCCGAAAACGCCCTGCTTGTGCACACATCGGGCAGTATTGCTTTATCGTCGCTCGAAGACGGGATGCGGGTGTATAGCGATGTTCCTGTTCATACCGGTGTTTTTTACGCCCTCCAGACGTTTACTAAAAATCAGCCGTTCATGTCGTTTGAACGGATTCCCGTCTGCGTAGAGGGAAGTGATGCGGTTATCGAAGAACTGCTGGTCGATCTGGCCCAGCAACTCAGTGATACAGTGTACGTACTGCCCTCACCAGAACGTCAGCGGCTGCATCTGTCGGCGGTTTTTGCGGCCAACTTTACCAACCACCTGCTCGGCATCAGCCATGACCTTATCACCGATCTCGGCCTGTCGTTCGAAACGCTGCACCCGCTTATTACCGAAACTATACGTAAAGCACTGGCGGCCAGCAACCCCGCCGACGTACAAACCGGACCCGCCCGCCGGGGTGACCTCGGCACTGTAGAAAGCCATCTTGGTTTACTGGAAGACCAGCCTCACCTTTCCGAAATCTATCAGGTACTAACCAGCAATATTCAGCGGGTTTACCGTTCATAAATAGCGCGACAGGTGTAAAACAGGAGGCAACCTGATTTACGTCAGGAATGTTTTGCTGAAAACAATCTATTTTTGACCTAATTGCGTTACTAAGGTGGTACGTATTGCCAGATAAACTGGCCTGATTTATTACCATAGTGCTTTATTTAACCGAACCTGTGTCTTCTAACCGTTATCTGACCCAATTGCTGCTCAAGCCCTTCCGTTCAGGACTAGTCTCTGCCGCCGAGCGCGACGAACTCGACGAGTGGCTGGGCGAAGACCCCGACATTATAGCGGATAGTCGGGAAGTGGAAGCGGGCCTGGAGACGTTTCTGCAAAATAATGCCGTACCGCCCCCGCCAAACGTATCCTCGGCGATATGGCAGCGCATTGGTGGCACCGAAATCCTGAAGCACGAGCCACGGCCCTACTACGCCCCCCCCACTCCCGAACCGGCCCGGTCGGGCTATGTTGACGTGGAAGTGAGCGATTCGTACATGAGGGTTCACAAAAACTGGCGAGTCGCGTTCATTACCGTGTTTGTCCTCTCGAAGATTTTCCTGATTGCCGGACTATACTACTATTTCAAGGCTGATACCCAGACGCAGGAAATTGACCGGCTCAAGTCCGTTATTCAGCAAACCGCTCCGGCGGGTCGATTGCCCTGATCCAGTCGGTTTAGTATCACTTATCTTTGCCGGGTCTGGTTTATCAACCAGACCCTTTTTTTATGAAAACACTCTGCTCAATACTGGTCGGGTTGCTGCTTATTATACCCACGTTCGCGCAATGGCAACCTCAGTCTGTTAACACAAAAGCCAGTTTCCGGGCGGTAAGCGTAGCCAGCCCGGACGTGGTCTGGATTGGCGGCACCAAAGGCCAATTTGTCTGCACCACCAACGGAGGGCAAACCTGGCAGACCGGCACCGTGCCTGACGCTCAGGACTGCGATTTCCGCGATGTACAGGCCATTGACGCCCAAACCGCCCTGCTGATGAGTGCCGGACCCGCCGAAAAAGGGCAGGCGCGCATCTATAAAACCACTAACGCGGGCCAGACCTGGCAACTCGTTTATCAGACTAACCGTACTGGCATTTTCTTCGACGGCATGGATTTCTGGGATGCCCAGCACGGCATTGTATTCAGCGACCCGGTAGATGGGAAGTGGGCAGTACTGACAACCGACGATGGCGGAAAAAGCTGGCAACCGGTGCCGCCGGGCAACTTGCCTATGATGCAACCCGGCGAAGCCGCTTTTGCGGCCAGTGGTACGAGTCTGGTGGTGCAGGGCAAACGGAACGTCTGGATTGCATCGGGCGGTATGACGGGCGGTACGGGTCGCGTTTTTCGCTCCAGCGACCGGGGTAAGTCGTGGTTCGTCAGCACCGTACCGCTACCCGCTGGCGAGGCCACCGGCCTGTTTGGTATGCAGTTTTTCAGCGCCAAGGCGGGCGTAGTGGTGGGCGGGAACTACAAAGAAGAAAAGCAGCCCGGTCCCAATGCCGCCATCACCCGCGATGGAGGCCGCACCTGGGAACGACTGACCGAAACCAAGCCGCCCGGCCTGAAAGAAGCCGTAGCCCTGCTGCCCGGCGATCGTCTGCTGGTAGTTGGCCCGTCTGGCACAGCCCTCTCTGCCGATCAGGGCCAAACCTGGCAACAACTGGATTCGGAAGGGTTTCATTCGGTAGGCTGCGCAAAAGGCACCTGCTACGCCGTGGGCGCAACGGGAAAAGTGAGCAAACAGGTCTTTAAATGACAATCCTTTCTCATTAAAACGAGTCTATAAGTGTAGCAAAGTCATTAGCCTTGACAAGTAAAATCGCCGGGAAGTCGATACTTAACAATACGTTGAAGTGACGGTCGTCGGTGACAATATAGTGGGCATTTCCAGCAAAGGCACAATCGACAAACTTGTTGTCATTGTTGTCGGATACGATGAGATTAAGTGCAAAAAATGGTTCGACACGGTCAACGTCTGGTAATGTAAGCAGGAAATCAAGTAGGAGCTGCGCTGTTGACGGACTATAGAATCGACCAATTATCTCCTCGTATTCCAGTAAGATATCGGTTGAAACAACCAGTCTGAATCTTCCTTCGTAGAGCAGATCTAAAATTTTTGCCAGCGATGATTTTCTGGATATTGCCCTCAGCAGTACGTTTGTATCAAGCACAATACGATACTCCATTAGGCTTGACGCTTAAAAAATTCGTCGGAATACCCTTTTCCTTCCCAAACCTGGTCAGCCTGGTCGCGCAACTTATCCAGAAAAAATTTAGCCATGACGCGCTTTAACTCAAGTAACGTCTCATCAGGCACACTGGTTGAATACAGTTTAAGCAACTCCATTTGTACATTAGACAGGGGTGGCTGCAAGTTCGTCTGCATTATCATTTCTAAGTTAGTACAAAACAAATATAGGCAAACCCAACGTTTTTTGTTGGCTGATGCAGTGTAGGTGTACTTCATCTTCGACCATAGTTTTAGACCTTTGCAGGAAGTGCCAAACACAAACAATCTGAACAAAACGCTTCCATGAAATTCAAGAAACACGTTTTCGTCTGCACAAACCAGAAAGACGCCCCCAAGAAAAGCTGCGGTACCGAACACGGCCTGGCCCTTATCGAAGCCTTCAAAGTGGAACTGACTGCCCGTGGTCTGCAAAAAGAAATCCGGGCACAGCGGGCTGGTTGCCTCGACGCCTGCGCATTTGGCCCCACCGTGGTTGTCTATCCCGAAGGCACGTATTACGGCAATGTACAGGTAGCCGACGTAGCCGAAATCGTAGAAAAACACCTGGCCAACGACCAGCCGGTTGAGCGACTCGCTTTAGAGTTTTAAGGCTGTTTTCTGTCATGCTGAGGAACGAAGCATCTCACTGTAGAGAATTTATGCTACAGCGAGATGCTTCGTTCCTCAGCATGACAAACCCTACTCAACGCCCATACTATGTATAAACACCTCTTCTTTGACCTCGACCATACGCTTTGGGATTTTGACCGCAACTCGGCGGAGTCCATTGCCGAAATGTACGAGACCTTCCAGTTGGCCGATGTGGGCATTGCGTCGGCAGCAGAGTTCAGCAACCATTTCATCGCTATCAACAAAAAACTCTGGGCGGACTACGACCAGAACCTGATTGAACATAGCTACATCCGGCAGCACCGCTTCCCGATGGTGTACCGAGCGCTGGGCATAGACGAAGCAACCGTAAAACACGACCTGAACGCCGAATACCTGCGACTACTCCCCCGCAAACCGCACCTGCTGCCCTGGGCGAAGGAAGTGCTGGACCACCTGAAAGACCGGTATACGCTGCACATCATCACCAACGGATTCGCCGAAATACAGGCTATTAAGATGGACAGCGCCGAAATTGCCCACTATTTCACAATGGTAGTGACGAGCGAAAATGCCAACGCTAAAAAGCCCGATCCGCTGGTGTTTGAGTACGCCATGCAGGCAGCCGGGGCCAGCGTATCGGAGAGCCTGATGATTGGCGATAATTACCTGGCCGATATCATGGGCGCCAAAAGCGTGGGTATGGATACGGTGTTCTACAACCCCGCCGGTCTTCCGGTTGACGACGCCCCCACGCACGACATCCGCCACTGGCGGGAGTTGATACGTATTTTGTGAGTTTTTTTAACTGGTACGCCGGAGGAACAGAAGTTTCACAGAGTAAACAAAGTTTCCTTTCCACTTTCTCTCTGTTTACTCTGTGAAACTTCTGTTCCTCCGGTGCGCCGGTTAAAAAACATATGAAGATTCTCCTCCTGCTTCTTCTCCCTATTTCTTTATTTGCCCAGCAGCAGTACGATGTGTGCGTCTATGGCGGTACGTCGGCGGGCGTTATGGCGGCTGTCACGGCCAAACGGGCCGGTAAATCGGTGGTACTGATCGAGCCGGGGCAACACCTCGGCGGCATGTCATCGGGCGGGCTGGGTGCTACCGACATTGGGAACAAATCGGCCATTACGGGGCTATCACGGGATTTTTACCGGCGCATTGGGCAGCATTATGGCAAGTTCGAGCAATGGACGTTTGAGCCGGGCGTGGCCGAGAACCTCTTCAATAAATACATAAAAGAAGCCAACGTACCGGTTCTGCTGGGCCATCGGATTACGTCGGCATCGGTGAAAAACAACCGTATCGGATCAATAACGCTCGAACCAACCGCAACTGGACAGCAGACAACCATAGCGGCCAAACAATTCATTGACTGCACCTACGAGGGCGATCTGATGGACCGGGCGGGCGTCCAGTTTACCGTGGGGCGCGAAGCCAACAGTCAGTACGGCGAGACCTATAACGGCGTGCAACTCCTCGACAAACACCAGTTCCCTGATGGTGTTGACCCCTACGTTATTCCGGGAAAGCCCGAAAGTGGGTTGATTTACGGCGTCAGCACCGCTAAGCCCGCACCCAACGGCACCGGCGACAAAACCGTGCAGGCCTATAACTACCGGATGTGCCTCACCAATGACCCCACCAACCGCATTCCCATTACCCGGCCCAACGGCTACGATTCCACAAAATACGAGCTGCTGCTACGGCAAGTTGCCAGAAAAGAACCCAAAGAACTGACCTGGAATCTGATGCACTTTGTCATGATGCCTAACCGAAAGACGGACATCAACAACTGCGGAGGCCTTTCGACGGATATGATTGGGGCCAATTTCGACTACCCGACCGGCACCTACGCCCAGCGCGACGCCATCATCCACGACCACGAACTATATACCAAAGGCTTTTTCTATTTCATCGGCCACGACGGGCGCGTACCAAAGCACCTCCGCGACGAAATGCTGAACTGGGGTTATCCCAAAGATGAATATACCGATACAGGCAACTTCTCGCCCCAGCTCTACGTCCGCGAAGCCCGGCGCATGGTGGGCGAGTACGTCATGACCCAGGCCAACTGCGAAGGCAAAACCACCATAACCGACGGCGTTGGCACGGCAGCCTACACGATGGACTCGCACAACTGCCAGCGGCTGGTCGTGACGGCGCCAGACGGTACAGCGCAGGTGCGCAACGAGGGCGACGTGCAGGTGGGTGGCTTCCCACCCTACCCCATCAGCTACCGGGCGTTGGTGCCAAAGCGGGGCAGTGTGCAAAATTTGCTGGTGCCGGTTTGTCTGTCGTCCAGCCATATTGCCTTTGGCTCGATACGTATGGAGCCGGTGTTTATGGTGTTAGCGCAGTCGGCAGCAGTGGCGGCCTGTCAGGCTATTGATGAGGGAAAAGCCATTCAGGACATCGACGTAAAAAAGCTGCAAACTACGCTGGCCCAGAATCCGCTGATGAACGGCTCACGGCCCGAAGTCCTGATTGATAATGATGATACTGCGCAGGTAACGCAACGGGGTACCTGGCAGCGCGAAACCAAAAGCGGCAAATACGGCGCGTCTTCACTGGCAAGTACGATGGGCAAATCCGGATCGGTGCAGTTCCAGCCCGCCCAATTACAGCCGGGTCGCTACGCCGTCTATGTCTATAACCCGGCGCGGCTGGGCGGGGGCGGCAACCCCGATAGCCACGGCGACGATAAACGCAGCACCGACAAAGCCGCCCGCGTGGCCGTGCGGGTCTATACCGGCAGCACCGTAAGGACGCAGACCATTGACCAGCAACTCAAAAACAACGACTGGATCCGCGTGGGCGACTACGTCTTCGCCGGAAAGACGCCATGGGTCGAAATCACATCCGCCAACACCACCCAGCCCGTCGTAGCCGACGCGGTGCTGTTCGTACCGGTAAACTGATCAATCAGGTTCATTTTCGTGGAGACGGGCCAGTTTCTTTTTTACTACGTCGGCGGGGTATTTCTGCGCCAGCCGCCGGATATCGTAGCTAAAATCCTCGTAGGTTTCTTTCCAGAGGGCCGCTTCTTCGGGCGTGTAGTCGTAAAATCCCTGTGCATTCGAGACTCCGTTGCCACCGGCTTTCACAATGTCATCAATGAGTTTGGGCACATCCGTCTGGTTGGTGAGCGTTGGCAAAAGGTCTTTCATTACCGTATGGTACGCCGATACGCCGGTCAGGTCCATCCACCGAAAAATACCCGTCAGCATAATCCACCAACCCGTGTTATTGCGGCAGGCCCGGTCAACATCCTCAATAGTGGCGTACCCGTTTTCGACCAGAGAAAAAGCCTCCCGGTACATGGCGTAGTTTATGCGGTTGGTAATGAACCCGCGAATATCCCGCCGTACCAGCGTTGGCTCCTTGTTCCAGTGCTGCGCCAGCTGGTAAAGCCATTCCCCCTGCGATACGTCGGTTAAATCGCCACAGATGATTTCCAGAAATCGCGTCACGTGCGATGGTTCGGCCCAGTGAAGTCCCAAAAACCGGGCGGGCAGCCGGACCTCGCGCTGGAGCAGGCTGATGGGAATGGCCGATGTATTGCTGGTAATCAGGGCATCGTCGGCCACAACGACCTCAATCCGGGCGTACACATCGCGTTTGATGGCTATGTTTTCCAGCGTACACTCAATCACGACGCGACAGGCATTCAGCTCGTCATAGTTTTCCGTAATGAGTAGTTGACTGAGGTAATTGTCCGGCGCGCCCGTGATTAGTTGTTCTTCGCGGGCTTTGCGGAGGTGGTCATGGATGCGGGGCAGGGCGGTGGGTACGTCGGCGGGCAGCGGAGCCACCGCCACCACCGGATGCCCGGCAATGAGCAAACAGGTGGCAATGCTACACCCCATCAGCCCCAGACCCACTACACCAATGGGCAGCGCAGCGGGATCAATTTGTGAGCCGTTCATTGGTATCAGTGGGTAGGTATCGGTTAATTAATCGGCAAAATCTTGTGTCAATGTAGCACTTTTGCGCCATGAACCTCAAAAACGCAACGGCCCTCGTGACGGGGGGCGCGTCGGGGCTGGGAGAAGCCACCGTCCGAATGCTGGCCCAACAGGGCGCAAACGTCGTCATTGCCGATCTGAACGAAGAACGCGGCAACGCCCTGGCCAACGAACTTGGTGATTCAGTCCGCTTCCAGCGCACCGACGTAACGACCGAAGCCGATGCGCAGGCGGCTGTGAACCTGGCTGTCGAAATCTTTGGCGGGCTACACATCAACGTCAACTGCGCCGGCATTGCCGAAGCCCGTAAAACCCTGGGCAAAGTCGATGGCGTTTATGGAGCGCACTCGCTGGCCGTTTTTCAGAAGGTCGTTACCATTAACCTGATCGGTACGTTCAATGTATTGCGGCTGTCGGCCCTGGCGATGGAGCAGAACCAACCGGCAAACGAGCCCTTTGCCGGCGAGCGGGGCGTCATCATCAACACGGCCTCTGTAGCGGCCTACGACGGGCAGATTGGCCAGGCGGCCTATTCGGCGTCCAAAGGTGGCATTGTGGGCATGACCCTGCCCATTGCGCGTGACTTATCGCGTTCCGGCATCCGGGTCATGACCATTGCCCCCGGCCTGTTCGAGACGCCGTTATTGCTGGGGCTGCCCGAAGAAGCGCGTATTTCGCTCGGTCAGCAGGTACCGTTTCCGGCGCGGCTGGGCCGGGCGGGCGAGTACGCTTTACTCGTAAAAAGTATTCTGGAAAACCCCATGCTCAACGGCGAAGTCATCCGGCTCGACGGAGCCATACGGATGGGTCCGAAATAAGTTTTTTAGACACAGAGCACACAAAGACGCACAGAGTTACACAGAGGGGAATAAAATATCTTTGTGAATCTCTGTGCGTCTTGGTGCATCTCTGTGGCGAAAAACTTTAGAAGGTGAAGTTCAGCCGGGCGAACAGGAACCGACCATTCTGCCCAAACTGTGACGTGTTGCGCGAATACACGAATTGGTTTGCGTTCGACAGGTCGATGGTGGTAGAGGTAGTATTATAGGCGACGTTCCCACTTGCATCCAAACCACTGGCGGGAGTTATGGCTCCACCAACGATGTTGGTTGGTCGCCTTGCCGATACCGGCCCGAGGTTCAGGTCGGGGTAGATGTCGAAGATGTTGTTGGCACCCACTACGATCTTGGCAAACTTGTTCACGGTATAACCCACCGACAGGTCCGTAACGACCCGCGCACCCCAGACCGGGTGTTCGTTCTCAACCGCCTGACCGTTTACTACAATGGCACCCACAAATCCGTCGCCATTCACGTCAACCGTGTTAGGGTCCGTTACTTTGCCGAAATAAACGTTACGCAGAAAGAAATCGAACTTGTTGGCCGTCAGCGTATGGCCGAGGGTAAACTTGGTGCGCGGAATCGACTCCTGCAAATACACCCGCGATGCTTCCGAGAAGTATCGGTTAATCTGCCCGTTGTCGATTAGCACCTGCGAGCCTTTGATGTTGCCTACCTGCTCGGTTTGCGCTATCGTACCAGCCAGATCGTTCCTCAGCGACAGGCCGTTTCCCAACCGCGCCCGGTGCGATACCACGATGTCAACGCCCATGGTACGGGTATTGATGGCGTTGGCAAAGAACGTAGCTGCCGTGGCGTTGGCCCGGTCAAACAACTGTTGCAGGGCTACGGCCTGTGGGGCGGTGCCGCCGGGCCGCGAAAACTGGTCGGTCAGCGTCACGCGGTCGTCAATCTGAATGATGTAGCCATCTGCCGTGAAGGTCAACCCGGCTTTGGGCACCGTAGCGGTGAACCCGGCACTCAGACTGCGCGAGTTCTCCTGCTTTAACTGCGGAATACCCAACAGTTTAGCAGGTTGCGAGGCATTGCTGAACGTACCGACTTCGAACGGAACGCCCCCCACAAACTGCGTGGACGTAGCGTTGTAGTAAATCTGCGCCAGAGACGGTGCCCGGAAACCCGTAGAAGCCGCACCCCGAATGTTGATCGTCGGCGTCAGTTTGTAGCGCGTGGCCAGTTTAAAATTGGTGGTGCTGCCGAAATCCGAATAGTTCTCGAACCGAACAGCTCCCTCTACAAGCAACCGGCTGGTCAGGTCAACCTCTGTGTCCAGATACACCGCTACGCTGCTGCGGTTGGCGTCCTGCGTCTCGGTTTCGTTGGTAGGCCGGAAACCGGGAAATACCTGCGCTCCACCGGGCCGTACGTTATTGAAGAAATCTCTTGGCGGTGCCTGCGTCGATGTGGTAATTACGTTGCCCGCTACGTCGTACTGCGCCCACGAGTTGGTATCGCCCGCCTTGATGCGGTAGCTTTCAAAACGCGCTTCGGCTCCGAATGCCAGGTTCAGACCAGCCAGAAAATCGTACTTTTTGCTCAGGTCGAGGTTGACCGTGTTCTGCTTGAAATTCAGCCCGCCCGCGTTGAACGTCGTTGGCGAGTTGGCTCCCAGCGTTGTGTTCACCGTGTTCTCAACGTTGTAATTGAAGGTGTTGGAGCCGAACGTATTGCTCAGGTCGTAATTGAACGTACCCAGCTTACCCCGCAATCCAGCCGCTGCCGATACGTCGATGATTTCGGTGGCTATTTCGGGCAGGAAACCGTTGATAAAAATGCCCGTAAACGTCCGGCTTTGGTTGGGACGGCGATAAAATCCTGCCGCATTGCCCTGCCGGTTGCCGTAGCCACCAAATGCATAAAACTCGTGGTTGGGCGTGATCGGAATAGCCGAATTCAAAAAGAACTGACCACTTTGCAAACTCGACTGCCCCACGCGCATGTTGAAATCACTGCGCTGTAAGCCCCGCCGACCCAGTTCGTTGTCTGTTACGTCGGCACCCAGGATCGTGCGCAGAGCCGGAATGGTCGTGGCAGCAGCGATACCAGCCTGCGTGGGCGCGTCGAAATACCCAACGCCCAGCGCACCCGCCTTAATGGCGTCGATGTTGGTCGGCAAGGCACTTACGTTACCACCCGCCTGCTGTACGCTGTACTCGATGGCGTTGTAGGCGTTAAAAATACCGCCCGTGGCCGGCATGGCCCGGCGGGTGTATCCACGATTCTGAATTGAACCGGTCAGGTTCACGAATCCCGCCTTGCCTACCCGGAAGCCGTAATTAGCGTCGATTTGGAGATTATTTCCGTCCGAACCACCGTTGAAATTATTCGATCCCTTCGAGAAGTTGGCACCGCCATAGACCGACAGGGCCAGCTTACCGGTGGCTTCTTTCATCTTCACGTTAATAACCCCGGCAATGGCGTCGGACCCGTACTGCGCCGATGCTCCATCGCGCAGTACCTCGATGCGTTCCACGGCAAAGGCCGGAATGGCGTTAAGGTCGGTACCCACCGAACCCCGGCCCGGAGATCCGTTTACGTTCACCAGCGACGACGGATGTCGACGTTTGCCGTTTACCAGCACCAGCACCTGGTCGGGACCGAGGTTACGCAGCTGCGCCGGGTCGATGTGGTCGGTACCGTCGGCTACGGTCGTGGTGTTGGAGGTGAACGACGGAGCCACAAAATTCAAAATCTGCGTCAGGTTATTCTGCGGGGCCTGCGTAGTCAGTTGCGCTACGTTAATGACATCGACCGGTACGGGGCTTTCGGTTTTGACCCGCCCGGCTCCACGCGAACCGGTAACGACCACCTCGTTCAGGCTGGCCGACCCTTCTTTAAGGGCCGCATTGGCCGTTACGGTCCCCGTTGACACTGTCAGGGGAATGGTGAGTGTTTCATAGCCTACAAAGCTGACACGCACACTGTACGTACCCGGACTCAGCGACAGGCTGTAGTCGCCGTTTGCATCAGTGGTAGCCCCAAGATTCGTGTTGGCAACTACGATGGTAGCACCGGGAATGGCGGCCTTCGACGTAGCATCGGTAACCCGGCCCCGCACACCCTGCGCCAGTACGGCAGTCAGCGTTAGTAACCATAAACCGGCAGACAACAGCCATTTGTTTGATTTGTAATGTGTTCTCATAGGGTAGATACTATTTATTTACCTGCGAATTTAGAACAAAAACAAGATATATGACCAGCTATTTGAATTATAATTTGATTTATCCAAGAATTTCAGAATCTATAGGACATAGGAAAGGCGACCCGTTGCCTGAAACGGATCGCCTTCAAGTATGTGATAAGTTACTGCGCCGAGATTAGTTCGATGTCAAACCGAAGGGGTGCGTAGGGAGGAATACCACCCCGGCCTGTAGCTCCGTAACCCGCTTTCGACGGAAAAACGATAGTAGCTTTTTCGCCCACGCGCAGCGTAGCCAAACTCTCGTTAAAGCCCGGCACCGTATCGCCCAGTTTAAAGGCGGCCGTGCCGGTTCCGGTGCTGTCAAAAGCCGACGTACTGCGCAGGAGTTGCCCCCGGTAGCGTACGGCCAGCGTTTGCCCACTGCTGGGCAGCGCACCGGCAGGATTGACAGCAGTCTTGACAATACGTGCACCACTGGCTGTGGTCGCGGAGGGAGTAAGTTTATTGGCCGTCAGATACTCGCTGATTTGCTGCTCTTCGGTTCTGACCCGGCGCACACGCGTATCCAGCCGAATGGGCGTGTTGGCAGGCACAAGGCCATTGGCCGACCCATCTCGCCCAAAGCCGTAGAACGAGGGCAGGAGAATATCCGCCTGATCACCTTCACGCATCGTCAGTAGTCCCTCAGTCAAGCCCAGGTTGGTAGCCACAACAGCAAGATAGCGGGATTTGGTAGCGAATGATGAGTCTGCCAACCGCTCCACAATGGTACCTGCCGTAGACCCCGGTAAGAGGGCATATATCGTATAGTTAAGTTCCGCTTCCAGCCCTTCGGCAACCGCCACGGGTGTGGGGATCGCACTGGGTTTGGTGATGGCTACGTAAACGCCCGTTACTGTCGATTTGCCGTTCAGTCCTTTGTTTTTGGCAAATGTTAGAATATCGTTCTGGTTAGCCTGAGAAATATCCTGATCAGTGGGACCAACGTCAGCATTTTTGCAGGCGGTAAGGCTGCCGGTCAGTAAAAGACCAGCTATAAGAATCTGTTTGGTACGCATAAAAAAGTAAAACGGATTAATTGATTGTATGAAAAAAATTATCGCACAGAGACGACCTCAACGTCGATTCGGAGGGGTGCGTTGGGTGCGATCAGGAACACATTTGTGCCGTCCTGAATGTAGCCCTTACTGGTATAGCCCAGCGATGACGGAAAAATGAGTATGGCCCGCTCCCCTACCCGCAGCTTTGCCAGCCCCTGCCGGAAGCCCTCCGTCGCTAAAATACGGATGGTGGCGGGTTGCCCCACGGTGTAGGGTCGCGTTACGTTGCCCGCCGTACTGTCAATGGCCGTGGCCGACCGCAGAATGCCGCCATTGAACCGTAGGTCGAGCGTGGCACCATTGCGGATGCTGTCGCCGGTGGGTTTACTTTTCATTTTGACAAGCCGCAGCCCACTGGTGGTCGAATCCGTAACGGTCAATTTACTTCGGGCAATGTATTCGTTGATTTGCTGGATTTCACTCCGTGAGCGTTTCAGCGTCACATCGATGCGAACAGGCGTGTTGGCGATAATCGTGCCGTTCACCGACCCCTGCGCCCCGAAGGCGAGCCGGGCGGGCATCAGTAGCGTGGCTTTTGCGCCTTCACGCAGCAGCAATAACCCTTCCTGCAAGCCCGGAATAAGGGCTTTGTCGAAAAATGGAACAAAGGCAGGCCGCGTGGCATGCGTTGTGTCAATGAGCGAATCGCGAACGGCCAGCGTACCGGCATCATTGGCAGATTTTACTACGTATTGCACATACGAAAACTCAACCTCGTCGCCCAGCGCGGCCTGTTTGGCGGTAGCAGGAGCCGACTGGATAATCACGTACCGCAAACCCGACGGCTGATTGACAGTGGCCAGGCCCTTACTACTGGTGTAGGCGTCGAGCGTAGCATTATTGGCGGCAAAGGCATCGGCCTCCGCCGTGGCAGCATCGGGCGGTTTAGAATTACAGGCCAGCAGACCACTGAGCAGCAGTCCGGCCAGAAACAAATAGAGACAATGAATGGTACGCATGAATCAGACTAAATCGGATCAATAAATAACGAGTACGTTCAATGACCCGCTTTGGTGGCAAACGGTTGGAACAAGCCTGCTCAAACCACTAAACTGCCGCCATTTTTTAACGCTCTGAACTGCCCGGCTGGTATGTTTTGGGCGTTCAGAGCCAGTTGCAGGTCCTGAACTGGTTCAGTTTCGCCATCGTCGGCCAGTGGAAACGTGCCGAAGTGGATAGCCACGCTTTGCTGCGACTGTATTTCTTGGTGAATCTGTACGGCCTCTTCGGGACTGCAATGCACCGGCGACATAAACCAATTCGGTTTGTAGGCTCCAATGGGTATCAGAGCCAGTTTCAGCGGACCAAACTGCTCGCCAATGGCCCGAAAATGCGGCCCGTACCCCGAATCGCCCGCGAAGTACAGTTTACCCGCTTTCTGGCTGTCAATGACGTATCCAGCCCATAGCGTAGCGTTCCGGTCAAAGATACCACGTCCGCTGAAGTGCTGGGCCGGTACGCAGTGCAGTGTAATGGTGGGGTTGATAGTAGCCGTTTGCTGCCAGTCCATCTCGGTTACGTTGCGGCAGCCGTGCTGTTCCAGAAATGCTTTGACCCCCAGCGTACAAAATACCTGCGGCTGGTGTTGGGTGCAGATTTTCGTTACCGTATCGATTTCCAGATGATCCCAATGGTTGTGGCTCAGGAGCAGTACGTCAATAGGCGGCAGGTCGGCAAAGCGAATGCCGGGCGGGCAGTCGCGTTTGGGTCCGGCAAACTGAAACGGACTGACGCGCTGCGCAAAAATAGGATCAGTCAGCACGTTTAGTCCGTCGAACTGGAGCAGTACCGTAGCGTGGTTGATAAACGTAACGCGGACTGAATTGCCATTGACGCGGGCGGGTGGCGCAGGTGCGGGCGGGTCATTATGGTACGGGGTCCAGGGCTGGGTTCGCTCGCGGTGCATCTGCCAGTCAATCACGTCTTTGAATCCTTTGGGCGAGGGCGCACCAGGCGTAAAAAAACGTTGCCCATCAAAATGATCGCTGACGGGGCCAGTATAGCGCGGAGCCGATATAGTATACCCGACTCCAGCGGCAATCAAAATAATCAGCAAAAAAAGGCCGACAAGAATATACAGAATCGTTAGAAACATATTAAGCCGGAAGAAGCAATTGGACCGTTTGCATAACCTGTGCCGTGGCACCAACGTTCCGCTGCACGTAGGCGCGGCTGGCGCGGGCGGCTGCGGTTGGGTCGGCGTATTGCCGCGCGAAGGCATCGGCCAGGTCGGCCACGCTACTCACGGAAAAACCCGCTCCTTCCCGAATCAGGTCAACGGCTTCGGGAAATTTGGCGTAGTCAGGGCCAAAAAATACCGGCATCCCGAACGTAGCCGCTTCCAGCACATTATGCAGCCCCTGCTTAAACGCCCCGCCAATAAACGCGAACTCACCATATTGATACAACGACGACAGCATCCCAACGTTGTCGATTATTAATGAGTGAATGAGTGACGGTCCGGCGTTCCGGTGAGTGAATGAGTGAATGGGCTGGCGCAAGCCACCTGACGCTGGAAGATATTCGCTCATTAAAAAGCTGTACCGTACCGATGGTTTGTTTAGCTGCTCCTGCCAGCGGGTTAGTTCGTCGTCATGGATTTCGTGGGGGGCAATGATGACGTTGAGCGGCTTGTCGAAAGCATTCAGGAATGGAATCAGCACGGCCATATCTTCGGGCCATGCGCTGCCTACTACCAGCAGAGGCATATCGGCTTTGAACGCTCGCACCGCCAGAACGTCAGGTGCAGCCGCTGCCGTTTGTGCCACCCGGTCAAAGCGCGTATCACCCGACAGCGTTACGTTTGTCACGCCAATACCCCGCAGCAACTCAACTGATTCGGGATTCTGCACCAGAATGTGGCTGAAGCAGGTCAACAGCTTTCGATAGAATCTGCCGTAGGGTTTAAAAAAGAGCTGGTCGGGCCGAAAAAGGGCCGAAAACAGCACGGTTGGTACGTTATTGGCCCGCAGTTCACGCAGGTAGTTGGCCCAGAACTCGTACTTGATAAAAAAGGCGATGGATGGCTGTACGATCTCGATGAACTGCCGCGCATTTCGGGGTGTGTCGAGCGGCAGGTAAAAAACGAAATCAGCCCCGGCGTAATCCTTGCGAACCTCGTAGCCAGACGGGGAGAAAAACGTCAGCAGAATCAGGTAGTCGGGGTATTGCGCTCGAAACGCGTCGATAACGGGTCTCCCCTGCTCAAACTCGCCAAGCGAAGCCGCGTGAAACCAGGCCAGGGGCGGGGCGGCTGGTCCGGTGCGGCTGGGCAGAGCGTGGGCCAGGCGACTCAACACCTGATGCTGCCCGGCAGACCATAGGCGGGCTTTGGCATTGACCGGTGTCACTGCCCGCGCCAGCAGTTGGTAGGCCCGCAAGCCGATGGTATAGAAGAAAGAAAACAAGCCGCTTTGATGATTAGACTATCCCCAAAGGTACGGCAACCAAACAGGATTGCACCGGCGGTCTCCTTACAAACAACGGGACCACACCCTCTTTACCAACCTCTCAGCACACTATTCTCTACTCAATCAGAAGAGTAAGGAACGAACTTTTAAGAAATGAGATTACCTTTAGGCTAATAGAATCTGCATATAGATAATGAACTGGAATAAACTTACGAGCGGTACTCAACTCGCCGAAATAAAAGAAGAGTCGGCCCAACAGCCCATTTTGATTTTCAAACACAGCACTACCTGCTCCATCAGTGCCATGGCCCTGAGCCGTATGGAACGCAACTGGAGCGATATACTGGGCGTGAAACCCTACTATCTCGATTTGCTGGCCAACCGGCCTATTTCGCGCCAAATAGAAAACGAATTCGGGGTCGAACACGAGTCGCCCCAGGTGTTGCTCATTCGCAACGGCGAGTGCATTTACGATGCCTCGCACATGGCCATCTCCTTCGCTGGTTTACAGCAGGCGGTATAAAAGGAGTTGTAAAGTTGAAGAGTCGTAAAGTTATATAGTTGGCTGACACACGTAATACGCCTGCGTCAGCCAACTGTATAACCTTACGACTCTTCAACTTTACAACTCCTTCACTCTTTTAGGGTGATTTTGGCGCGGTGGCAGACGCCCCCGATGGGCGGGTTAAATTTGGACACGCTCACCTCTACCGTATCGACATCCGGGTATTGTTCCCGCACTTCTACAATGATGCTGTGAGCAATGTGTTCGAGCAGCCGGGCCGGGCGCAGCATGACCCCTGCCGTAATTTTGTACAGGGCTTCGTAGTTAACCGTCGCGCTGAGCCGGTCGCGCCGGGCGGCTTCCGAAAAATCGGCAGTGACGATGATGTCTACCGCATACTTATTACCAATTTTCTGCTCCTCGTCGTAGAAGCCGTGGTAAGAGAAGAACTCCAGGCCTTCCAGTGCTATTGTTCCCACCCGCGTTTGTGCATTAAATCTGATCGAAGAATGAACCGCCTTTTTTGGCTTTGCCCACCTCTTCAGTTTGGGTTATCACTTCCTCTTTAACTGCGTTTGCAGTTTCTTCTGGCTGAGCGGCCACTTCACGAACAGATTCAGCAGCCACATCAGTTGCATGGGCCATCCCATTTTCTACGGCATTGACGGCGTTTGCTGCCATGTCGTGCGTATCGTCGATGGCGTCATTTAGCTTTTCTACCAGCGGCTCATCAACCGGAATAGCTTCTGGAATAGCCGTTTCGCGTTCGATAACGGGCGGCAGCTCAATTGGGCTGTCAGCTACGACGTTGGCGGGTTGTGGGTTCGTTTCAGCTGCGGGTTGTTCGTCCGCAACGGCTGCGGATTGTGGGTTCGTTTCGGCGTCTTTTCCAGCTTTGCGGCTTTCCTCGATCTGCGTACTTACCTCCTCAATTTTCCCTTTCAGGTTCTGCTTCGCAAATTTCTTTTCAAACCGGTCCACGCTATCAACCGCGTTGGCAGCCAGCGTACGAATCTGAATACCGAGGTTTTCTTTGTACTTCTCCAGCGCGTTGAAATCGTGTTCCATCGCCTTGATGTCGTTCAGGATATTGTCTTTGAGGTATCGGGCCTGATTTTCGGCATCCTGCACCATCATGGCCGACCGCTTGCGGGCTTCCGACAGCATTTCGTCGGCTTTCTGGCGGGCATTGGCCACATACTGTTCGGCAGTTTTATTGGCCTGATCGGTAATCTGAATGCTGGTATCCTCGGCGGTTTTAAGCGTTCGGAACAACGTCATTTCTACTTCCTTGAGTTTGCCAAGTTCTTTCTCGGCAATTTCAAGCTGCATTTTCAGCATTTTATGATCGCTCGAAACACGTTCCCATTCCTGAGAGAGTGAGCTTAAAAACGCGTCTACGTCTTCGGGTTTGTAGCCACGCATGACCTTGTCGAAGGTATGCTGCCGTATTTCGATGGCTGTAATTTTCATTGGTGCGCTCTGGTTAGGGGTATTATAGCTTTTCTCGGCAAAAGGTGAAGTAACGGTCATTATCCTGATTTAGCAACGTTTGGGACCGTAAATCTGCGTTAACGGTCAGTTTGTGCTTCTTTCCGCACCGTCCAGACCGAAATCGTCCGGTCGTCGCTGGCCGACAGCAGGGTCTGCCTGTAGTCTGTCCAAAGCAGCTTATTGACCGACGTACCGTGACCGGCGTGGCGGGCGCGGTCAACCACTTTCAGGAGTTTATACCGACTGGCATCCCAGATTTTTATGGCCTTATCCATGCTGGCCGTAGCAAATAAAGTGCCATCAGGGGAAAACACGATGTGATTGATCGCAAACAGGTGGGCTACAATGTCCTGATGGAGGTTGTACTGGTGTTCAACATCCCAGATTTTAAGGTGCGCATCGCGGCCACCACTGAGCAAAAAACGGAAGTCGGGCGAGTACGTCAGGGTGAATACCGAGTTCTCGTGGGCCGGGATGACCCGCTTCAGTTCGTACGTCAGCAAATCGAAAATGCGGATGCTGTTATCGCTGTACCCAACGGCCAGATCACGTTCTACGGGGTTTATGGCCAGGCACCGCGCTGACTGGCTGCTGCCCTTGAGGTGTTTTTTTATCGCCACCCGGTCAGCATCAACTACCGCCACTACGCCATCGCCGAGGGCTACAAACGCATCGGCTGCGTGAAACGTAATATCGAAAATGGCCGAAGTGGTCAGTTTAAGCGAACCCACTTCGGTTTTCCGGACGGTGTCGATGAGGTGCAAACCTTCGTAGTTTTGTCCTACCCACAGCAGCTCAGTACCCGGATGCCGCGCCAGGGCGTAAACCGAAGCCGGTACGGTGGCTACCAGTTCGCCGAGGTCGGGCCGGTCGAGGTGCCAGCGAACCACCTGCCCGTCGCCCCCGGCAGAAAAGAACTGGCTGACCACGGTGTCCTGTTCAAGCGCATACACGCAGTCGCGGTGACCGCCGAACGTATCGAGTTTCTGTATCTGCATGGTGGGCCAAATTTCGTGAATGGATATGCCATCGTCAACCTTTATTCTCGTTTCGCCCGACTGCACGGCGGTGCTGTGCCCCATTACGGAGACCGAGCAGGTGTTGCGGCCACAGCTTTCGCTCCTGGTTTCGGAAGAGGCCGAACTTACGGCCATTACCCATCCCGACCAGCGCGTAGAGTGGCTGGCGTGCCGGGTGGCGGTGCGGCAACTGGTGGAGCGGCAGGGCTGGCACTACGCGGGTTTGCAGAAAGACGAATACGGAAAACCCCACCTGGCAGGCTACAACGCCTATATCTCGCTGTCGCACACGGGGGGCTGGGCCTCGGCGGTACTGCACCTGACCCGCCCGGTGGGCATCGACATTGAACCCATGCGTGACAAGTTTACGCGGGTGGTGCCGCGCATTTTATCGGAACCCGAGATTGCCCACGCGGCTGGCGACCCCGCGCGGCTGGCCATGTACTGGTGTGCCAAAGAAAGTTTATATAAACTCTACGGCAAGCGGCAGCTCACCTTCCGGCAGCACCTGCTCATCGATCCCTTTACCGACGGAGCCACCCAGCTCACCGGCCACGTCCGCCTGCCCGACCACGATGAGCAGTTGACCATCTGCTGCTACCGCATCGGCCCGGGGTTGCTGGCAATAGCGTTTTGATGGGATACGATCACAGTGCGAGTCGAACTGGCTTACGCACGTAGGTCGTAGAGAATAGGTCAGCGAACTTTCTTGTCATACTGAGGTACGAAGCATCTTTAGGCATGTTGAGTACGTGAGATGCTTCGTACCTCAGCATGACAAAAACGCTTTTTTAAAAATGATTTAACCCAATTTCTTTGGCCTACGTGATAACGTTCACACTTTGGTAATATATGATTCTTGTTTAGTGTATCAGCGCAGTATTTGCAGTCAACCTGTCTCGCTCAAAATACTGAAAATCAATATTTTATAAATTTTCTCCATCTTTTTACAGCATAATAATTCTTATTTTTTCTCAGAATAGTCAAAAGATAGATTATCCTTTTTTTACCATTCCCAAACGGCTAACATCTGGCGGGTTTAACGCAGACTTTTGCGGCTTCAACTAACTCCCCAAATGTATGAAGGTTCATTACCTCTCTCCAACTTCGGGTGCGTACCGGCTGCTGATTTGCCTGCTTCTGGCAACTACACCGCTGCTCACAATAGCCAAACCCATTCGTGGGCAGGCTACCAGACCGCAGGCCGATATCACTATTAGCGGGCGCGTGACCGATGCCGCTACCAATGAGGCCCTGGCCGGTTGTACCGTTGTCCTGAAGGGTACTCAGCGTGGTACCACCACCGATGCCAATGGCACGTACAGCCTTGTCGTACCAGATGCAAACGCAATGCTTGTGTTCGGCTTTATCGGTTTCAACCAGCAGGAGATAGCCGTTGGTAACAGAAATACCATCAACGTAGCCCTCACTTCATCGGCCTCTGAGCTGGCGCAGGTGGTGGTGGTGGGTTATGGCAGTACGGCTAGGAAAGACATTACCGGGGCCGTGACGTCCATCAAAAGCACGGAGTTTAACCGGGGCGTTATCAACTCGCCGGAGCAGCTTATTCAGGGCAAAGTGGCCGGCGTAAACGTTACGTCGGCAAGTGGCGAGCCGGGTGCGCAGCAACGTATTACGGTACGCGGCCCCGGGGGCGTTCGGACGGGCAGTACGCCGTTGTTCGTCCTGGATGGGCTGGCACTGGACAACTCCAGCACGGGCGGTGCTACCAACCCGCTTACCTTTTTGAACCCGCAGGACATCGAAAGCATCGACGTGCTGAAAGACGCCAGTGCCACCGCCATTTACGGGTCGCGCGGGGCTAACGGGGTTATTCTGATTACGACCAAAAAAGGAAAATCAGGCAAGCCAACGCTGAACGCATCGGTCAGTCTCGGCATCTCGAACCTGAGCCGTCCGCTGAACTTATTCTCTGCCGACGAGTACCGCAAACAGGTCGTGGCCCTCGGCGGGGTACTGGACGATAAAGGAGCCAACACCGACTGGCAGAAGGAGATTACCCGCACGGCCTACACTAAAAATTACAACCTGTCATTTGGCGGGGGTAGCGACAAAACGACGTACTATGGCTCGGTGGGCGTTCAGCGGCAGGAAGGTATTCTTAAGAACAGCAACCTCAACCGCTACACGGGCCGCATCAACGTATCGCAAAAACTGCTCGAAGACCGACTCACGCTGGATGTGAACCTGAACGCAGCCTACACCGACAACCAACGTCCTCCTATCGATAACTCATCAGGCGGCACGGCACCGGGCAGTCCGGGCAGCCTCGTTGGCGGTGCCCTCGGGGCCAACCCGACTTACCCGGCCTACGATGCCAATGGCAACCCGTTTCAGTACCAGAATGGCAATCCGCTGACGACGCTGGCATTGCAGAAAGATGTAACGTCAACGACCCGGATTATTGCGAACGTCAGTCCGTCGTTCAGAATCATCGACGGGCTGGTGTATAAGCTGAACCTCGGGGCCGATTATTCGACGGCTACCCAGGATTTACAGTCGCTGGCGAGTGCGGTGCCGCAACAGGATGGCCGGTTTGAGACGGTCAACTCCATTAACCGCAACACGCTGGTAGAAAACTACCTGACCTACACACTGAACCGGCCCGATCATGGCCTGACGGTGCTGGCGGGGCATTCGTACCAGAAGTTTTTTATTCAGGGCCGGAATTTCAGCATCAACAAATTTCCGATTTCGCCCATCGAGCCAATTTACAATCCTGGTTTAGGACAGGATTTGTCGCTGGCCAACAACAAGCCCGGCGGTTTTGCCATCCAAAATGAACTTCAGTCGTTCTTTGGCCGGATCAATTACCAGTATCGTGACCGGTACCTCGCCACCGCAACGGTCCGGGCCGACGGGTCGAGTAAATTCGGAGCCAACAATAAGTACGGTATTTTCCCATCGTTCTCGCTCGGCTGGCGTATTTCGGAAGAAGATTTCCTAAAAAATGGCCCCTTCACCGACCTGAAACTCCGCGCGGGTTACGGCCGTACCGGCAACCAGGAAATTCCGTCGAAAATCACGCAGGCCCTGTTCACCTCGCAGGTTGGCCCTACCACCAGCTACCCCCTCGACAACGGCACAACCTACCCCGCAGGTACCTCCTACACCCGGCTGGCCAATCCCGATATTCAATGGGAAGTCTCGAATCAGACCAACATCGGGCTTGACTTTGGTCTGTTCAAAGGCGCATTCAGCGGTTCGATCGATTATTTCCACAAAGTATCGAACAACATCCTGCTCGAAGTTATACCCGCCGACCCCGTACAGCCCGCCAGTACGTTCTGGACCAACGTACCCGACATGACCATCACGAACCAGGGTCTTGAACTGGCCCTCAACTACCGCTACGCCAGTCTGAACGGCTTTCGGTTCGATATTGGCGGCAACATGACGTTTATCGACAACATTGTCAGGAACTCGCCCTATTCGGTTATTCAGTCAGGGTCAGCGTCAGGGTCGGGGCTTTCGTCGGCTACCATCAACGGCTACATCAATGGGCAGCCCATCGGTACGTTCTTCCTGAAAGACTTTACGGGCTTCGATGAGAAAGGCATCAGTACCTTCCGCGATACGGACGGCGACGGCATCATAACCGACAAAGACCGGGTGGCGGTTGGCTCGGCTCTGGCTACAAAGCAGTTCAATATTAACGCCAGCACCTCGTGGAAAGGCTTCGATCTGGCTCTGAACTTCAACGGCGTATCGGGAAACAAGATTTACGACAACACGGCTAACGCCAATTTTTACAAGCTGCGGCTCTCCAAAGGGCTGAACACTACACCCGAAGCCATTCAGTTTCCGAATGAGTCAGTCAATAACTCGGCACCGGTGTCGAGCCGCTACCTGAAAAACGGGTCGTTCTTCCGGCTCAACAACGCCACGCTGGGCTACAGCCTGAACCCCAAACTGATTGGTATGGGCCGTTGGATTCAGGGCATCCGGCTGTCGGCAACGGGGCAGAACCTGTTCGTGATTACGAAATATGACGGCTTCGATCCCGAAGTGAATACCGACCGCACTGTAAACGGTATTTCGTCGTATGGCATCGACTACCTGAGTTATCCCAAACCCCGCACGTTTGTGCTGGGGTTAAATATCACATTTTAAACAGACCCCACCCCCAGCCCCTCTCCCCGTCACGGAGGGGAGTGCTGTCGCATTCACATAGCTGGCACCGAATGTCCTGCTCCCCTCCCTACCGGGGAGGGGCCGGGGGTGGGGTTCACAATCCTATGAAAACGAAACTCATATCTCTGCTGGCTGTGGCCGGCCTTCTTTACCTCGGCAGTTGTACCAATCTGAACGAGCAGGTGCTTGACGAATCATCCGTATCGGGTTTGTCGGACAAACAGGCGGCTGACGGCATCCTGGCCCCGGTGTATGCCCGATTACCGGATTTGTACACGCATACGATCTATTTCGCTTTGCAGGAAATCTCGACCGATGAGGCTATTCTACCCTACCGGGGCGGCACCGACTGGGGCGACAACGGCATTTATCTGTCGCTGCACCAGCACACCACCACCAGCACCGACCCTAACGTCAGGAATGCCTGGCTGCTGGCGTTGCAGGGTATTTCGCGGAGTATTACAGCCCTCAACACGCTGCCCTTGCTGAACGATCCAAGTACGAAAACCTACATTGCCGAAGCGCGGGGGATGCGGGCGTTTTACAACATGATGCTACTGGACATGTTCGGGCTGGTATTCGTGAAAGAAGACGTAAATGCTACGTCTTCTATTCTGCGCGGCACCGATGCGGTAGAGTATGTAAAGAAGGAATTTCTGGCCGTTGAACCGGACTTAACCAACGTCAATAACCCCGGTCGGCTGAGCAAAAATGCCATATATGGGTTGCTGGCACGGCTGCACCTGAATGCGGCTGTCTACCGCGACCGCTACGCTACGTCGTTCACGTTTCAGCCTGCCGACATGGACAAAGTAGTTGAGTACACCGACAAGATTATCAACTCCGGTCAGCACGCGCTGGCTCCCGAATATTTCTCGCTGTTCGATTCGGACAACCATACAAACAAGGAACTGGTGTTTGCCATCGACCAGCGGGCCGAGCTTAACGGACACAACCGTCTGGCCTATTTCTCGCTCTCCGGCGACCAGTTTCCACTACCCGCTTTCCCAGCCGCCAACGGCACCGACGGACCGGCCATCACGTCAGATTTTTACCGCTCGTGGGTAGCAGCCAATGGCACCAAAGACCCGGCAACGGACCCGCGCTTTTACAAGCAGAACCTGTCGATTTATTCAAATCCGGGCGACTCATGCGTGGCAGCCGGCGATTTCAACATCAACCGGGGCATTTTGCGCGGGCAGCAGTACGGCCTGTTGCGGGTAAACGGTGCGTTTGTGAAATGCCCGGATGGAAAATTTAAAGTGGGTAAACTCTTCAACGTGACCCGCAACCGCCCCACGCTAGCCGTTAACTTCACGGAGCAGATCGATTTCACCGTGCCGGGCAGCGATTACAATACGGGCTACCGGGTGGAGAAGTATGAGTTCAGTAAAAAATCGACCAGCGGGCGTAATCTCGGCGATGCCGACATCGTGATTTTCCGCCTGGCCGATGCCTATCTGATGCGGGCCGAAGCCAAACTCCGCAAGAGCAACGATGCGGCCGCTGCCCTCGCCGACGTAAATACCGTTCGCGCCAGCCGCACCGCCCGTCAACCCGCTCCAATTGCCCTGACCACCATGAACCTGGACCTGCTCCTGCGCGAACGCGGGTTCGAGTTTTACTGGGAAAGCCAACGCCGGACTGACCTGATTCGCTTCGGCAAATACGAAAGCACCTGGACCGAAAAAACCAACAGCGACCCTAAAAAACGGCTCTTCCCCATCCCCCAGACCGCCATCGACGGGGCCTCCAACCTGCCGGGCTATCTGAAGCAGAATGATGGGTATTGATTGAGGTATAGTGTCTTTTACGATCGGCTTTTCATTTGACTGTCACTACATTGCGATAGTCAAATGAAAAGCCGATTTTGCTTTATAGTCTTAAACCGCTTATAAGATGGACAGCCTGCAACCCAACCGAAGAACGTTTTTTAAAACGGCTGTTGCCAGTCTGCCGCTGGCAACAGGTATACTATCTGTACCGGGCAGGACAGGAGAACCGGGAAAGCCAGACCATCTGCGATTAAGCTGCAACCTGTTTTCGTTTAATGAACCCCTGATGAGTGGGCAAATGACGCTGGAGGATGTAATCAAACTCTGTTCCGAGATTGGGTTCGATGCCGTTGACCCAACCGGCTATTACTTCCCCAACTACCCAGCCATCCCGGATGATCGCTACGTGTATCAGATTAAACGAAAGGCGTTTCGGCTGGGTCTCGACATCAGCGGAACGGGTGTCCGCAATGATTTTACGCTTCCCGATGCAGCCCGCCGAAAGGCTGAGGTGGGCCTGGTGACAAAATGGACAGACCTGGCGGCCAAACTGGGGGCACCCGTTATCCGGGTTTTTGCCGGTACGGGTAAAGAGCTGCCGGTGGGCTACAATCGGGAGGAGGTGACGGGATGGGTAGTCGAAGCCATTCGGGAATGCGTTGAGTATGCCGCTAAACGAGGGGTACTCATTGTGTTACAAAATCACGCTGACTTTATCCAGACGGCTGACCATATTCTGGACATCCTACAACGGGTCAACTCCGAATGGCTGGCAGTTAATCTGGATATTGGCAGTTTCCGAATCGGCGACCCTTACGAACAGATTGCCCGCGTGGCCCCGTATGCCGCTACCTGGCAAATCAAAGAAAACATGTTTGTTGACGGGCAGGAGGTAGAGACCGATTTGCGGAAAATTGTGCAGATCGTGCGCGAATCTGGCTATCGGGGCTATCTGCCCATCGAAACGCTGGGCAAGGGCGACCCGCGCCAAAAAGTACCCGTCTTTTACGAAAAAGTAAAAAAGGCGTTGACAGCGGCTTAATAATTCACCTCCCGGTTCAGTGACTGCCCAAACTGCCACCGACGGAGCCTTCAATCTGCCGGGGTATCTGGGAACGACGGGTATTGAATTAACAGGCCACAAAAAGGAAAGCCCTTCACCATTTGTGGAGGGCTTTCCTTTTTGTGGCCTCAACCAGCGCGATTTCGGCAGGGGTGAGGTTGTAAAGCGCGTACACGAGTTGGTCAATCTGGCGGTCGGTGGTGGCGCGGGTAGTGTTGCATAGCCACAAACATACAAAAACCGCCCTGCCAACGTCCGTTGACGTTGGCAGGGCGGCAAATTCAGATGAGTAAACCGGCGTTAATCTCCCAGCAACGCCCGCAACGCAGCGCGGTTGGCTTCCGGTTCGAAAATGGCGCGGATGGGGATGGTAAAGCCCGGCACGGTCAGGGCGGTGATGGTGTCGTTGATATGGAAGTTACCAACCGCATCGAAAGCCATGAAGTCCTCGTCTAACTGAAATTGCTCAACGGTTTGGCGGGTGGCGTCAACGAGCCAGTATTCGCGAACGCCGTGGGCTGCGTAGTCTTCGTATTTGATTCCCCGGTCGCGTTTGGCCGTGCTTTTTGAGAGTATCTCGACTACCAGATCAGGCGCGGGGTGCTTCATCGTATCATCCGTAAATTCATCGGCAACTTCCTTCCGCCAGAAGCAGATGTCTGGCTCGTAATCATTGCGGGTCAGTACAATCAGGGCTTTCTCCGTATCGACTTCGCCCAGATCCTGACTATCAACGAAGTTGTGCAATAGGTTAGCCAGCAACTTCGATGAGCGCAGGTGCCGACGTTTAACGGGTGAGTGCATGACGACTTTGCCATTGATAAATTCGGCTTTTACGTCGTCCTGTAACCATTCGTAAAACTCGTTCCGACGTTTTTTCTCATCGTTCAGGGCGGTTTGTACCCGGTCAATGATGAGCTGCGCGTCGGGAGCGTCGAGGAGTTCAGCAATGAATTCGTCGTTCATGGCAGTGGTTGTTTGGCTAAAGTTAACGAAAATTCAGCGTCTGATTTGCCGGATGGACCAACGTATCACGACGAGCAGAACGATACCAATCAAGCCGAAGATAAACAGTTGCCAAATCAACAGGCCGGTGTCTGGCGTCAGGAAGTTCATGCGCTTTTCTGGTTGTTGATACGTGATTAATTGAACGGTTACGCAACGCCTGACTCAGCGCCAATCAGTTCAGCCAGAATCTTCTGAGCGGCAATGGAAATGACGGTTCCCGGCCCGAACACGCCTTTTACGCCCGCATCGTAGAGATACTGGTAATCCTGCGCCGGAATAACGCCCCCGGCAATGACCATAATATCGCCCCGGCCAATGGCGTTGAGTTCAGCAATCAACTGCGGCACCAGCGTTTTGTGGCCAGCGGCCAGACTGGACACACCCACAATGTGAACGTCGTTTTCGGCGGCCTGCCGGGCCACTTCGGCGGGGGTTTGGAACAGCGGCCCCATGTCCACGTCGAAGCCGAGGTCGGCAAAGCTCGTGGCAATGATTTTGGCGCCCCGGTCGTGTCCGTCCTGCCCCATCTTGGCCACCAGTATACGCGGTCTTCTGCCGTCGAGTTCAGCAAAGCGGTCGCTCATCTCGCGGGCCAGCCGGAAGTTTTCATCGTCCGACACCTCCGCCGAATACACGCCCGATACGGCCCTCATGGTCGCTTTATGCCGCCCAAAGACCTTCTCCAGGGCGTCGGAAATTTCGCCCAGCGTAGCGCGTTGGCGGGCGGCTTCTACGGCGAGGGCGAGGAGATTTCGGGTATCTCCGGCGGCTTCGGTCAGTTTAGCCAGCGCAGCCTGCACCTTCATCTCGTCCCGCCCTTCTTTCACGGTTTTGAGCCGGGCAAGCTGGCTTTCGCGCACGGCCTGATTATCGATATCCAGCAGGTCGATTTGGGTGTTGGCGTTAGTCCGGTACTTATTCACACCCACAATTACGTCTTTGCCGCTGTCGATGCGGGCCTGTTTGCGGGCGGCTGCTTCCTCGATGCGGAGTTTGGGTAATCCGGTGTCAATGGCTTTGGTCATGCCGCCGAGTTCTTCCACTTCCTCGATCAACGCCCAGGCTTTTTCGGCCAGTTCATGGGTCAGGTATTCTACGTAGTACGAACCGCCAAACGGGTCGATGGCGCGGGTTACGTCGGTTTCGTGCTGGAGGTACAACTGCGTATTGCGGGCAATACGGGCCGAAAAATCGGTGGGGAGCGCAATGGCTTCGTCGAGCGAGTTGGTGTGCAGACTCTGCGTACCGCCCAGTATAGCGGCCAGGGCTTCGATGGTCGTTCGGGCTACGTTGTTGAACGGGTCCTGCTCGGTCAGGCTATAGCCGGAGGTCTGGCAGTGGGTCCGCAACATGAGCGATTTGGGGCTTTTCGGCGCGAACTGCTGCACGATTTTCGCCCACAGCAACCGACCGGCCCGGAGCTTGGCAATTTCCATAAAGTGGTTCATGCCGATGCCCCAAAAAAACGACAGGCGCGGGGCAAAATCGTCAATGGCCATACCAGCTACCATGCCCGTGCGGATGTATTCGAGACCGTCGGCCAGGGTGTAGGCCAGTTCGAGATGGGCCGGGGCACCCGCTTCGTGCATGTGGTAGCCGCTGATGCTGATGCTGTTGAACTTCGGCATATACTGGCTGGTGTACGCAAAAATGTCGCCAATGATGCGCATGCTCGGCGCAGGCGGGTAGATGTAGGTGTTGCGCACCATGAACTCCTTCAAGATGTCGTTCTGAATCGTACCCGACAGGTTCTCCGGTGCCACACCCTGCTCTTCGGCAGCTACGATGAAAAATGCCATAATGGGCAGCACAGCCCCGTTCATGGTCATACTCACCGACATCTCATCCAGCGGAATCTGATCGAACAGAATTTTCATATCCTCCACCGTGTCGATGGCCACGCCCGCCTTACCCACGTCGCCTACTACGCGCGGATGGTCGGAGTCGTAGCCCCGGTGGGTGGCGAGGTCAAAAGCTACGGATAACCCTTTCTGGCCAGCCGCGAGGTTACGCCGGTAAAACGCGTTGGAGGCTTCGGCGGTGCTGAAACCCGCGTATTGCCGGATGGTCCAGGGCCGCTGCGTGTACATACTGGCGTACGGCCCACGCAGATACGGCGGGATACCAGCCTGCTCTCCGGCCACGTCGGGCGCGTCGGCAGCGGTGAAATAGGGTTTCTGGCGAATACCCTCTGCCGTAGTAAAACCTGACTGGGCGGGGGCGGTGGTACGTGAGGTGGTCATAGAGTTCGTTTATAAAGCAGTTGGGCCGTGCGTTCAATCTCGGCTTTGAGCTTCTGGTTACTCAGGGTATTCCAGTGCAGTACGTCGAAGAAAAACGGCATGGGACTGTCTTCTTCGAGGGTAAAATGAATGTGCGCTACGGTATCGCGACTGACGTCGGGGCCAACAAGGGCCAGGTCCACATCAGCGCCGGGGCGGTTGGTACCTTTGGCCCGCGAGCCGTACAGCCATACCTGCTCAATGTCAGAACGCTGAGCAAAGAGTTCGTTCATGTACGTCAGGTCGGTATCACGCAGGCCGTAGGTCAGGCTATAGTCTGGAAGCGTGTCCATAGTCGTTCCGTAATGGGAAAGTAACGTTGTTTGATAAGCGTTTCAGCCGTTAAACTGGTTGCTTCGTCGTAGGTGTGTGCCAGCAAGTTTCGCTGCTTGAGCGCGTCGAGCCATTCGTACCCGTCGGCTTCGCTTACCAGTTCAGCCAGTACGCCCTTCTGAATAGCAGCACGGGGTGAGTTTAGCTCATCGTACCCGTTTTCAAGGCAATAGTCGCGCATGAGTTTCCACCCTAATTCGAAGGTATATTCAAAAACCTGAATCAGCCCGGCCCGTTCCAGTTCGCTATACGCTGGCTTTGCCACAGCCGCTTTTAACTGATTAAAAGCCCGGTCAAATGTCTCATATCGTTCCTGCCAGCGTTTGGCCATGATTGCCTCTGTTAAGTTGATATCAGGACTCCTCACCAGCCTCACCCTGCTGTTGAACAATCTGCCCGTACTGCTGAATAACCCCCATCAGGTCTTCGTTGCTACCTACCTTACCGGCCAGCACCCGCCAGCGTTCTTCTTCGTTAAACTGGCCAACCCAACCATCTAACTGCTGGAACCGACCCCAAAACGCGACAAACAACGCTTGCCGCTGCTCCGTCTCCATAGTCGGGTCGTGCAGCACCGCTGCCCATTGCGGGTTGGGCAAGGTTAGCTGTAAACAATCGGCGTATTCATAGAGCAAATCGGGCGAGATAGACCGCTCTGATAATACCTTGGTTAAGTGACCAAACAACGCTTCAACCATCTCCCATTGGCTAGTCTGAATAAACGTCAGCATAAAGTTGTAAGTAGCCATTGCCAACTGAACGAAACACAAATCGTTATTTGAGTCAACAGCGAAACTTGCCAACCACACAAGAACACCGAGGGCCTGCTGCCGCCAGGCTTCCTCTTTTGCCAGTCCACTAATCAGATTGGCGGCACTTTGGGCCACCTTAAGTTGCAGTTGTGGGTCGTCGGAGCGGGCCAGCAGGTCTGCCCTGAGCCAGTCAAACGTGTCCAGAGCCTGCTGACGCCACGCTTCCTCTTTGGCTAAATATGCAATCAGATT
>Ga0123337_10000919_pt1 | contig 42614 bp, 45 predicted proteins | sample frozenSSSSmetaG_FD_89792 | JGI IMG/M metagenome (GOLD analysis project Ga0123337, IMG submission 89792) | Glacier valley bacterial and archeal communities from Borup Fiord, Nunavut, Canada, to study Microbial Dark Matter (Phase II) -... | ecosystem: Environmental > Aquatic > Freshwater > Ice >... | reverse complement strand
GTGGTCCTGACTCGTTTTGTAGAGTTGGGCAAGTTGTTGCTGTTGCTGGTGGGTCAATTGAACGTAGCGCATAAATCTATTTTTGGCGTAAAACTACCTCACTACTTCTAATCACCTACTTAATAGCCGAAAACTTGATTATCAACTGGTAACGCCCTATATTCTGCCCCGTTAAACAACGACGTTAGCAAGTAAAACCCCGCGCTTTCCGGCCTTCTACCTGTTTCACCCAACCCTGCTCACTTCTTTGCTATGTCATTGCTCGATTCGATTTTAGATGCCCCGTCCACTACCGTTCTGGGTCAGGGTATCAAGCATATCGGAATCGGTAAACACGGCAGCAAACCACTACCTCCCGATCTGCTGGCCGAGTGTCGCACGGCCCTCACTGACCCTGCCACGCACCCGTTGCAACGGGGGGCTTTCCTGGGCGCGCTGATTGCCAAAGGACCCACGCCCGACGAGCAGATGCTGGAAGAGGTTGTTGGCAAAGGCGCGTTTTCTCACCCTACGTTTTTTGTCAACAAAGTCTGCCCCGACCTGCCCCTCGGTATGCTTCCCATTGCTACTAAACTGGTGCGCGGCCATCATTTGCAGGTCAGCGAAGCCGAGCAACTGGGCGATTATCTGTTTGGCAATGGCACCTGTGAAGCCTTCCGGGGGCTGGCAGCTAGTATTTTGCGGGTACGACACGAAACCAATGACGAATACCACGGCCTGATACGGGCCGCCGAACGTCAATTTTCGCCCCCGTTCCAGACAAAACCACAGACCAAACTGCCCCTTGTCCAGCTTGCCGAACCTTTCGATGGCGTTGAGAACAGCTACCTGATTACACCCCTGCTGGCGAAGTTTTTTCTGGGACGCGGTTATGGGCCGATCTCGATGGTGGGGCTGTCGGGTGGGCCGAAGTTTACGCTCAACGCGCTGGATCTGTTTATGCACCTCAACTGCGAGTTTCTACTGAGCAATCAGGAACTCAGCATCCTACCCGAGAATTACGGCTGGGTACTAAATCAAAAGGCCCTCTCGCCCGCTTTGGCCCGCTGGACCGACCGCCGACGGATTATCCTGAAGCGCCCGTTTCTGGCTACGCTCGAAAAAGTGCTAAACCCCTGCCGTGCCCGTATTCTGGTGACGTCGGTCTTTCATATCACGTACCAGATGAAAATGGCTGAATTGGCCATGATGACCGGTTTTGATGGGGTTATGGTTTTGAAACGGGGACTGGAAGGTAGTTTGTCGCCGTCCACGAGTCGGGCCAGCGGCTTGCTGTGCGCGATCAGAAAGCCGGACGGTCACTTATTTTTCCAGCAGTTCGAGAGCGATCTGCCCGCCTTTGCTCCGTTCAAAACCGATGCCGATACGGTTCATCCGCAACCCACTCCCGCCGATAACGCCCGGCTGGTACGGCAGTTCTGGGACCACGGCCAAACACCCGATGCTGATTTTGACAACCGTGTTCGCTTTTCCCACGCGCTCTACGGACGTGGCCTGACCTGGATCGAGAGTCAATTACCCTGAACCGGTTGCGTATCTTTGTAGTACGATGACAGACGTAACTATTATTGGGGGGGGCATTGTGGGTTTGGCCACCGCCTTGCAACTGAAACAGCAAAAGCCCGCGCTCAGCGTGGTTTTAATCGAGAAGGAAACAACGCTGGCCCAGCACCAGACCGGCCACAACTCCGGCGTCATACATTCCGGGCTTTACTACAAACCCGGCTCGCTCAAAGCCACTAACTGCATTCGCGGCTACCAGATGCTGCTCGATTTCTGCAACATCGAAGGTATCCCCTACGACCTCTGCGGTAAAATCGTGGTAGCCACTAAAACCGACGAACTGCCACAACTCGACCAGCTTTTCGAGCGGGGTCACCAGAACGGGCTGACCAGCATCCGCAAAGTGACAGCGGGCGAGATGCGCGAGATCGAGCCGCACGTAGCAGGCGTAGCTGGTATGGTTGTTCCCTACACCGGCATCATCGACTACGTGCAGGTTTGCGAGAAATACGCTGATAAATTCCGGGTGTTGGGGGGTGAAATCCGGCTCGGAGAGCGCGTGGAGCAGGTAACGGCGGGCAACAGCCTGAGCATTGTGGTGACGGACCGCAACCGCTACGAAACCAAACTTGTTATCAACTGCGCTGGACTTTACTCTGACAAAATCGCCCAGCTTACCCAGCGTGCCCCTGTCGATGTACGCATTGTGCCGTTTCGGGGGGAGTATTTCAAGCTGAAACCAGAAAAAGAATATCTCGTCAAAAATCTGATCTATCCGGTTCCCGATCCAAATTTTCCATTTTTGGGTGTTCACTTCACCCGCATGATTCATGGGGGCGTGGAGGCCGGCCCCAATGCGGTACTGGCCTTTCAGCGCGAGGGGTACAAAAAATTCGATGTTGATCTGAAAGAACTCTACGAAACGCTGTCGTGGCCGGGGTTTCAGAAGGTGGCCGCCAAATACTGGCAAACGGGTTTGGGCGAAATGTACCGGTCGTTCTCCAAATCGGCGTTTACGAAAGCGTTGCAGCGTCTAATTCCTGAGATTCAGGAAAATGATCTTTACGGAGCCGACGCGGGCGTGCGGGCGCAGGCGTGTGACCGTACGGGTGGCCTGCTCGACGATTTCGCTATCCTGGAAACCAGCAACGCCATTAATGTCCTGAACGCGCCCTCGCCAGCGGCCACATCATCGCTGTCCATTGGGCAAACGGTAGCCGAAAAAGCACTGGCCCGGTTTTAACCGAACCTTAACAAACAATAGCGAACGGGTAGGGTTTTATGGCTGACAGTTACCATCTAACCAACTTAACTATGGATGCGATTACCCCCGTCGAAGCCCTTGACACACCGTCTGATTTGAAAGAGAAAGGCCGCAAAAAGGTATCTGAAGCTGTAAACCAGCTTGTTGCCGATTCGTTTGCGTTGTATATCAAAACCAAAAATTATCACTGGCATATGTCCGGGCGGCACTTCCGCGATTATCACCTGCTGCTCGATGAGCAGTCGCAACAAATCTTTGCGACCATCGACCCGTTGGCTGAGCGCGTTCGGAAGCTGGGTTTCGATACCATCCGGTCGGTTGGGCATATTGCCCAGCTGCAGCGCGTGAAGGATAACGACGAAGACTTCGTAACCCCCAGAGACATGCTGCTTGACCTCGTTCACGAGAACAAGAAAATGGCGAAGAACATGCGGGATACGCACAAAATCTGTGATGATGCCGAAGACGTAGCCACGGCTAGTTTACTGGAGGTTTATATCGACGAAACTGAACGCCGGACGTGGTTTCTCTACGAAACCACTCGGGAGATTAATTGACTGTAAACCTAAACGGTCTTTTGGAGACCCTTTAGGTTTGGTAGCCGGTCGCTTTTCTTCGGGAAGGCGACCGTTTTTTTTCATATCTTTCCAGCCTATGAAAGTCCGCCCCGCTGCGCTAATCTGGCGTTTATTTGAGAATCAGACCGAAATCCTGCTGATGCGTTACCAATATGGTGGTCAGGATGTATTTGCATTACCCGGCGGTAGCTGCGACCGGGGCGAAACCCTGCCCCAAACTGTCATTCGCGAACTTCAGGAAGAACTGGGCGTTGCTGCCGATATTGGCGAGATGATTATGGCGGGAGAAATGCTCCTCTCCGAACGTAGCGACGATGTGTTGCACGTGGTCTTTGCGGCCCGTAACCTCCAGGGTGAACCCAAACTTAACCCCGCCGAAACCACCGCTCTTGAACTCGTCTGGGTACCGGTTGTCGGGTTAGACCAATTGAATCTGTATCCCAACATTGGCGCGCGTATTCAGCCCTGGTTTACGTCGGCTACCTATCTGGGCTACATCGGACGGATTGAGCAACGGTATTTTGGATAATACTATTTTCACAGTGCCCTATAAAAAATAGAAAAGCCAAAATTCCACTACTATGCTTACGCAAACACTCCGCACCATTTTCCGACGCGATCTGGAACAACTGAAGAAGGAACTGGACTTATATGAGCGCGAAGACCGCATCTGGTACGTCGAGAAAAATATCGCCAACTCAGCCGGGAATTTATGTCTGCATCTGGTTGGTAATTTGAATGACTTCGTCGGGGCCGAACTTGGTAATACGGGCTACGTTCGTGACCGTCCGCTGGAGTTTTCGGCCACCGATGTGCCCAGAAGTGAGTTACTGGCTAAAGTCGATGAAACAATTGTCGTCGTAGACAATGCGCTCCATGGTCTCACCCCGGCGCAGCTCGAAGCAGATTACCCGCGCGAAGTACTGGGGCAAAGAATAACGACAGAGTTTCTTCTGGTGCATCTGGCCGCCCACCTGATGTACCACCTCGGCCAGGTCAATTACCACCGGCGACTGCTGGACGCTGACTGAGTAAACTGCCGGCCACCATTGCTACGGTACTGGCCAGCAACCCCCACATCATAGGTGAATAATCTGTCTCCAGCCACAGACACGCCAGCCATACCGCCAGCCCAACGCCCATCGAGAGCAGACAGCCAGTCAGGTTCGCCCGTTTCCAGTAGATACCTGCCGTGAGGGGCACAAAAAGCGATACCAGACTGAACGCTGACGATTCGCCCACAAGGTCGAAAATGTTGGTGTCGCGGCTGACGCTTATGCCTACGCAGATGACGGTGATAACCACAATGGCCTGACGGATGGTACGTAGCAATACAGCATCGGAAATGTCGGGCCGGAAATATTTCACGATGTTCTCCCCGAAAACCGTTGCCGGTGCCAGAATTGCCCCGCTCGATACGCTCAGGATAGCCGATGATACCGCGCCGAAAAACAGGATTTGCAGGGGTAAATTTCCGTGTTGCATTACCATCGTTGGAATAATCAACTGACGGTCGCCGGGGAGATTAGGGTGCAGAATAGTGGCACTCAGGGCAATGAACAGCGGGAGCATGGCCACCGTCAGGTATAAACCCGATGCCAGATAAGACGCCCGCACAGAGGTGTCTTCGCTTTTGGCGGCCATCACCCGCTGAAAAATATCCTGCTGAGGAATACTGCCCAGCCCAATCGTAAACCAGGCCGCGAGATACGCCACCCAGTCGCGGGTGGTGGCTGGGGGTAGAAACCGAAAAAAGCCCGGTGGGGTACGCTGCCGGATGGTTTCCCAACCGCCCACCTCCTGCCACAGCACTACCCCCAGCACGGCCAGCGCGATGATGATGATAAGGTTGTGGAAAAAGTCGGTTACGGAAATCGACCACATACCACCCAGCAGCGTATAGGCCATCACGACGGTAGCACTGAACATAATGCAGTATTCACGGGGAATGTCCGTCACAACGCTCAGCACCAACCCAATGGCCACGAGCTGAGCCGCAATCCAGCTAAAATAGGAGGGAATAATCATCACCGCCGACAGCAACTCTGCCGACCGCCCAAACCGGATTTGAAAATAATCGCAGAAGGTAGTGATGCCGAGTCGGTAGAGGGGCCGCGCAAAAAACGCTCCGACCAGAAACAGACACAGCGCCGACCCAAACGGCTCTTCGATAATGGCCAGCAGCCCACCCTCCACAAACATGGCCGGGGCACCCATAATTGTCTCGGAGCCGAACCACGTAGCAAACGTCACCGATGCCGCCAGCACCAGCGGTAACTGCCGCCCCGCCAGCACAAAATCCTGCGAAGTCGTGACCCGGCGCGACGCCCACGCGCCAACGGCTACGTTCAGGAGCAGGTAGAGGGCAATGCAGGTGAGAAGCATAACGGGGATTGTAAACGCAGAGGGTTTTGTGATCCCGGCGAAGGATGGATCACAAAACCCTCTGCGTTAAAGAAAAATCTATAACTTCAGCGTACCCGGCAAATACTTCGCAATCAGGTCTTCGTAATAGGGGCGTAGTTCGCTCACGACGGGTGGTTTGGGGCTTTTCGAGTAAAGATCATACGGGTTGAACTTCCGCACCCAATTGAACATTTCGTGGTCGTGATCGTCCATGAGGTGGTTGTAGGCTTCCTCGCGGTGCTGGGAGTAGAAGGAGTGGTAGCGCATCATGTACAGAGCCGGTTCAGGCATGTACGGCTTCATCATCTGATACAGGTACTCGTCGTGCCCCCACGACAAATGCACGTTCCGCAGGCCGCAGTTGGGTTCGTACACGCCGTATTTGGTGTTGTACCGCTCGTCGGTGCTGTCGGGATTATTGACGAAATATTCGGGATAGACGATTTTATCGGAATGCGCACAGCCCACTGGAAACGTATCGCCCACTACGGCCCACTGCGGCTCGCCAAACAAACATAAGACTTTACCCATGTCGTGGAGTAAACCCGTCAGGATGAACCAGTCGGGGTGCCCGTCGGCGCGGATAGCTTCGGCGGTTTGCAGTAGGTGCTGAAGCTGATCGAGGTCAGTATCGGGGTCCGAATCATCGACGAGGGTGTTCAGAAATTCCATCGCCCCCCAGACCGGCAGTTCTTTTTTGTCGAACGCCAGAAACTCACGCTCCTTTTGGCGCACAAAGTCATACGTTTGGTAGGTATGGTTAAGCCGGTAAAACTCCCGCACGGTATCGCGTTCCGGCGTGTCGTAGTTACGGTAATCGTCTTTGGCTTTGTGTTCCGGTTCGGGATAACGACTGAGTACATCGTCTTCCCACACGTCGAGACTGGCAAGGGGGGCGGCTTCGGAGATCATAGCGGATGAGATTTAAAGAGACAAATTTATGGACTTGTTGACTGATTATCAATAAGGTGCTTCTTCAGTCATGCTGAGGAACGAAGCATCTCTATGCAGCAAAGAACCTTTCAGATAAAGATGTTTCGTTCCTCAGCATGACAGAAATTAAATCACCAGAATGTAGCATACAACACAGCGAGTACGGAAACGATACCAATAGACCCCACCACGAATGAAGGCGATACGCGGAACATCCGTTTATCCACCACAATTTCGTTGGTGTTGTTGGCGTACCCCGCCGGATCGGTCAGCGAGATAATGACCATCAGGATAATGTCGATGCAGAACACCCAGGTGGTACGGTGCAGAAACGGAATTGACTCGGCCTGTACGTTTACTGCCTGCATCACTTCGGGCCAGAATTTGAGTAGGGTTGAGAGAGGTAGGGTGATTAGTGCCACCGTCAGGGCGGCCCGGTTTGTAGCACGTTTCCAGAAAAAGCCCAGCAAAAAAATGGCGAAGATGCCCGGCGTCACAAAGTTGGTGTATTCCTGAATGTACTGATAGACCTGATCGAGCGACCGGAGCAACGGAGCCAGCGCAATGGCTACTGCAAACGATACCACCACCGCCCAGCGGCCCACGTTTACCAATTTCTGCTCCGACGCGTTCTTGTCAACGTATTTCCGGTATAGATCGAGCGTAAAAATGGTGGAAATGGAGTTGCATTTACCCGCCAGCGACGCCACAATAGCAGCGGTGAGCGCGGCAAAAGCCAACCCTTTCATACCCACGGGTAGCAGGTTCATCAGCACCGGATAGGCCTGATCGGGCTTTACCACGCCCGATGCATCGGTCATGGCATCGTGGAACGAGCCGCTCTGGTAAAGCACATAAGCGGCAATGCCGGGAATAACGACGATAAGTGGGATGAACAGTTTCAAAAAAGCCGCGAAGAGAATGCCACTCCGGGCGGTTTTTAGGTCGGCACCCAACGCCCGCTGCACAATGTACTGGTTGCAGCCCCAGTAATACAGGTTGTTGAGCCACATACCGCCCGTGACCAGGGCCATACCGGGCAGGGCATCGTACTGCGGGTGGCCTTTGGGCAGATACATCTGAAAATGGTCGCCTGCCCGTTCGCGGAGCGATACTAACCCATCCCAGACACTGTCCGTCCCGGATTGCTGCGCCACGAGTTGCAGAGATAGATACGTAACGACTAAGCCACCGAAAATCAGGACAACTACCTGAATTACATCCGTGTAGCCAATCACTTTCATACCACCGAGCGTGATAAAAATGGCGAAAACGGCCAGCCCAATGGTACCGACAAAGAACGGAACTCCCGCCAGCGACTCGATGGCAATGGCGCCCAGATACAGAATAGACGTAAGATTGACCAGCACATAAACCACCAGCCAGAAGATAGCCAGAATCGTGCTGACCGTATCGCTGTACCGCTGCGCCAGAAACTGCGGCATGGTATAAATGTTGTTGCGCAGGTAAATCGGGATGAAAAACACCGCCACAATGATGAGCGTAGCCGCTGCAAACCATTCATACGACGAAATGGCCAGCCCCATTGCAAAGCCTGACCCGGCCATGCCGATAAAATGCTCGGCAGAGATGTTCGACGCAATCAGCGACGCACCAATGGCCCACCACGTCAGCGACCCTTCGGCCAGAAAAAAATCGGTAGTGTTCATCTCCGCCGACTGCTTCTTCCGATAAATCCAATACCCGTAGCCAACAACAAGGACGAAATAGACAAGAAAGACGAGGTAATCGGCAACGGCAAGGTGGTTCATTACGGTGGGGTTTCACCGTAAAGCATGTTGAGTTGTAGTTTTTACTTTTAACACAGAGGAAGGGGAGGTTGCACAGAGTAAATAGAGTTTTTCTCCGTTTTCTCTGGGCAACCTCCCCTTCCTCTGTATTAAAATACCCTCTACAACGTCGAGAAATCGAATGTATCCAAGAATGCCGTTGTGAACTTACCGGAGTTGAAGGCGGGGTCGTCCATAAGCTTGATATGGAATGGAATCGTAGTTTTAACACCCTCGATTACAAACTCCTGCAACGCCCGCTTCATTCGGGTAATCACTTCTCCGCGCGACTGCCCGGACACAATTACCTTGGCAATCATAGAGTCATAGTTGGGCGGAATGGTATATCCCGCGTAAACGTGACTGTCTATACGAACGCCGTGGCCGCCCGGCAAGTGTAGCACCGTAATCTTACCTGGCGAGGGCCGGAAGCCGTTGGCGGGGTCTTCGGCGTTGATGCGGCACTCCATCGCAAAGAGTTTCGGCGTGTAATTACGGCCCGAAATGGGGTAACCGGCAGCTACCTTTATTTGCTCTTTGATGAGGTCAAAATCGGTTACTTCCTCCGTAATCGGGTGTTCGACCTGAATCCGGGTGTTCATTTCCATAAAATAGAACTTCCCGTGTTTGTCAACCAGAAACTCGACCGTACCGGCTCCTTCGTAGCCAATGGCCTGCGCCCCTTTTATGGCAGCCGCACCCATTTCTTCGCGCAGCTCATCGGAGACTACCGGCGAGGGGGTTTCTTCGACAAGTTTCTGGTGGCGTCGCTGAATGGAGCAATCACGTTCGGAGAGGTGGCAGACTTTACCAAACTGGTCACCCACAATCTGAATTTCGATGTGACGCGGCTCTTCCACAAATTTTTCGAGGTACAGCCCGTCATTGCCAAAGGCAGCTCCGGCTTCTGTACGGGCGTCATTCCAGGCTTTCTCGAACTCGCCTTCTGACCGGACAATGCGCATACCGCGTCCACCCCCGCCTGCCGTAGCTTTCACGATAACGGGATATCCCATTTCGTTCGACAGTTCAATGCCCTGTTCCATCGACTCCAGGAGCCCTTCAGAGCCGGGAATGACGGGTACGCCAGCGGCCCGCATGGTAGCTTTGGCGGTTGCTTTGTCGCCCATACCGTTGATCTGCTCGGCGGTAGCACCAATGAATTTGATGCCGTAATCTTCACAAATCTGCGAAAACTCAGCGTTTTCGCTCAGAAATCCGTAACCCGGATGGATAGCATCTGCCCCGGTTACTTCGGCGGCTGAGATAATGTTCGGAATGCTGAGGTATGACTGCCGGCTTGGTGGCGGGCCAATACAAACGGCCTCGTCGGCAAAGCGCACGTGCAGGCTGTCGCGGTCGGCGGTGGAGTAAACGGCTACGGTCCGAATGCCCATTTCGCGGCAGGTACGGATTATCCGCAGGGCAATTTCTCCCCGGTTAGCAATAAGAATCTTTTTAAACATAGGTTCAATGAGTGAATGATAGAGTAATAGAATGAGTGAATACCTTCGGTATCAATCTCACGTTAGCCTACTTCGGCTTGCTGGTTGACCCCGGAGGTATTCACTCATTCTATCACTCTATCATTCACAATTAATTAGGTTCTACCAGGAACAATGGCTGATCGTATTCGACGGGTGTGGCGTTTTCGACCAATACCTTCACGATACGTCCCGATACTTCGGACTCTATCTCGTTAAACAGTTTCATGGCTTCGATAATGCACACTACTTTCCCCTCGGTTATGCTGTCACCAACTTCAACGAACGACGGTACCTCGGGACCCGACGAGCGGTAGAACGTACCAATCATTGGCGATTTGACCGTAATGTAGTTAGAGGCCGCTGCCGGTATGGCGGGAGCGGCCGCCAGAGCCACGGGCGCGGCTGCTACCGGAGCTGCTATCGCCGGTGCGGCCACTGGAGCGGCCATCATCGTAACGGCCTGCGGGGCCGTCGGCGACGAGCGACCGTACCGCTTAACGCTGATTTTTAAATCGGTCGTCTCAATATCGACCTCGTCTAAACCCGACTGCGAAATGAAGTCGATGAGCTGCTGAATGTCCTGGGTTGTCATTAGGGAAGGGGTTTACTTTACTCGTTCTACGTAGTCGCGGGTGCGGGTATCGACTTTAATCTTCTGACCTGACTCGATGAAAAGAGGCACCATAATCTTGGCACCGGATTCCACCTCGACGCGCTTTTTAGGACTGTTGGCCGTATCGCCTTTCATACCCGGCTCGGCGTATGTCACTTCCAGTTCTACAAACGGCGGCAGTTCGCAGGAAAGGTACGTCTCATCATCGGCGTTCATAAGGATTTCAACTTCCTGCCCTTCTTTCATCATATCGGCCCCGTCTATCAGTTTCTCGTCGAGATTGATCTGATCGAAGGTTTCCTGGTCCATGAAGTTATACCCGGATTCGTCTTTGTAGAGAAACTGAAACTTCCGGCGTTCTACCCGTACCGGCTGGATGGACACGCCCGCGTTGAAGGTATTGTCGATGACACGCCCGGTGGTGAGGCTTTTGAGTTTGGTACGCACAAAAGCCGCGCCTTTACCGGGCTTTACGTGTTGAAATTCGGTAATCTGAAAAAGGTCGTTGTTGTAGTTGATGACCAATCCGTTACGGATGTCTGCGGTTGTTGCCATTTTCTGAACCAGGATTTACTGGATTGAGCAGATTTATTTGATTATTAAAACAGATCGTCGCCAGAGATACCTTTATTTTCTGTGATTGGGTAAAATCCTGCAAATCACAAAAATCTGGTAAATCTTGCCGGTGCGCCGGAGCGATTCAGACTAATACGCCCACTTCACATACACAGCACCCCAGGTAAAGCCTCCACCAAACGCGGCTAATACGAGGTTATCACCTTTTTTAAGTTGTGCTTCGTAGTCGTGCAAGCAGAGTGGTATGGTAGCGGCTGTGGTATTGCCGTATTTGTGAATATTCATCATGACCCGGTCCGATTCGATACCCATGCGGTTAGCGGTGGCGTCGATAATGCGTTTGTTGGCCTGGTGCGGAACCAGCCAGGCTATGTCTGCGCCAGTAAGGTTATTACGTGCCATTATTTCGGCAGACACATCGGCCATGTTCTTGACCGCAAATTTAAAGACGGAGGGGCCATCCTGATACACGTAATGCCAGCGTTTGTCTATGGTCTCGTGAGTGGGTGGATACCGACTGCCCCCTGCCTTCTGAATCAGGTGGTTTTGGCCCACACCGTCGGAGTGAATAATGGAGTCGATCACGCCAAGCCCTTCGGTGTTTGGTTCGAGCAGGACGGCCCCGGCCCCATCGCCGAACAGTACGCACGTAGTCCGGTCGGTGTAGTCAGTAATGGCTGACATCTTATCGGCCCCGACCACAATCACTTTCCGGTACTTACCCGTTTCAATAAACTGGGTGCCAATGGTGAGCGCGTAGATAAAGCCCGAACAGGCTGCCTGAATGTCGAAGCTGCCCACGTTGCGGATGCCGACCATGTCGCAAATCAGGTTAGCCGTGCAGGGAAAAACATAGTCGGGGGTAGTAGTGGCACAGATGAGCAGGTCAATATCGGCGGGTGCCGTACCGGTCTTTTCAAGCAAACCTGCTACTGCTTTCGCGCCCATATGCGACGAGCCCATGCCTTCGCCCTTCAGGATGTGCCGCTCTTTAATGCCGGTGCGGCTGGTAATCCATTCGTCGTTCGTATCGACCATCTGCTCCAGTTCGGCATTCGTAAGCACGTAGTCTGGTACATAGCCGTGTATTCCTGTGATGGCAGCTTTCGTCATAGTAAATGGTCAAGTTTACGGTCTTTCGGTTGTGCAAAACGGTTGGTTGATGCGTTCAGCTTGCTGTGTACCGTATTTCGTAAACTAATTCAAGGCTTGTGCAATTTTTGTATACGCATCAGATTCTACCTGCCGAATGGCCAACCGAATCATATTCTGAATAGCCAACGGCGACGAAATTCCGTGGGCAATAATGACGTTTCCATTAACGCCCAGAATTGGGCTGCCGCCAATGGATTCGTAATTGGTTCGATCAATAAATTCATCACTGATGCCGCGCTGTCTGGCCATCTGGTAAAACGATTCGCCAAGTTTAAATAGGGTATTTCCCGTAAATCCATCAGTAACCAGCACATCGGCTTTACCGGCGAAGAAATCGCCCCCTTCCACGTTACCGATGAAGCTAATCCGGCGGTTATCTTTTAAAAGCTGGTAAGCCGCCTGCGCTATGAGCGAACCTTTCTGATCCTCCTGCCCAATGTTCATCAGTGCCACGCGGGGCCGGTCAATACCGAATGTATGTTGGGTATAGAGCGATCCAATTTCACCAAACTGCGCCAGCATTTCAGGTTTGCAGTCAGCGTTGGCACCAATATCGAGCATGATAGCCGTTCCACCCGTAATCTGGGGTACGTATCCGGCAATGCAGGGGCGCAATACCCCCTCAGTTGCTTTTATGCTGAACAGAGCACCTACATGCATCGCCCCGGTATTACCGGCACTGCAAAAGGCTTGTACCCGGCCATCTTTCAAGAGTTTAAAGCCAATGCCAATACTGGAATTGGGTTTTTGCGAGAGCGCTTTGGTAGGGTGTTCGCCCATATCAATTACATCCTCGGCGTCAACAATCTCGATATTGGCTGGGCGTGGCCCAAGCAGTTCCTCTATTACTGACTGGCGGCCAATCAGCACAAGGGTTACTATTGGCGGCAGGTTGGCAGCGGCAAGCAATACGCCCTCCACAATTGCTTTCGGAGCGAAATCGCCACCCATTGCATCCACTGCTATTTTCATCGGCTTCGTTTGTTCTAAGGTGATTTCGGCGGGCCGATTCACAAAAATGACGCGTAAAAATAGGGACGCAAGAGGCAATAAAAAAGTATTTCACATCCGTCTTTGACAAGACATCCGCGAAATACTTTCCATAAAGTCCTGTAAATTAGGCGGCTTTGATGTAATTCTCGACAACCATTTGCCCTTTATAAAACAGGTTGCCCTCAAATACGTGAGCGTGGTGCCGCTCGTGTACTTCGCCGGTTTGGGCGTCGGTCGAGAGAGTTACGGCCGTAGCCTTGTAGTGCGTTCTGCGCTTGTCGCGCCGGGTGCTGGAGATTCGTCGCTTGGGATGTGCCATTTTTTTAAGTTGTAAAGTTGTATGTGATCCGCCACCGCGGTTATAAAGCTGTAGAGTTGGCCAGTAAGTGGCAAAACTTTACAGCTTCTTTTAATTATCGCTCAGTTTGCGCAGGGCAGCCCAGCGCGGGTCAATGGTTTCAGTCGGTGTGTTTTCGTCGCCGTCGTTAGTCTTGTTCGTATCGGACTGATACACTAACCGACCGGGGCTGTCCTGATCTTGTTCCTCGTCTTCCTCATCGCGGAACCGGGGGTGCAGGCGTTTCATGGGCAACGACAGGCTCAAAAACTCAAAAATGAACCGGGCTACGTTAACTATCTGCGTGTTTCGCTCAATCAGTTCAATTTCGTCGCTCAGTTCTTCGTTATGGTCGCCGAACTTGAGCAGCATTGTTTTCTGTGTATCAACCGGCTGCTCATATTCATCGAGACTGCGGTCACAAATCTGCTCAACACGGCCCACGATGTGAAAATCGAGCCGGATCATCGTCTCAGACTTATCCAGAATCAGATGCGTCTGCACGGTTCCGTGCTCGATTAGCGTCTGCTCCAGCGCAGCAAAAAACGCGTCGTCCGATTCGAAATCGTACTCATATCGTTTGGGTTGCAGCCCGGCAATGTTAATATCGTATGGACGTAATGCGTTCACGGTAAGCTCTCCTCTCAAAACAGGACCGCAAAAGTACGAAACATTTGTGAATGAGGAAAGGGTTTGTTCTGTTCGCTATCGCTCACGGAAGAGTTATTACACAAAGCTACACGGAGGGGAACGGAGATTCACAGAGAAGAAGAAAGAAGAGAAAGAGCGAGAAGAGATAATTTGTTCTCAGGGTGAACATCTCCGAAAAGCTCAAAAAGCTCTGTAAATCTCTTTTATTCTCTGTGAATCTCTGTTCCCCTCTGTGTATCTCTGTGTAATAACCCCTTTAGTGAGCGATAGCGAACAGAACCCGAACATAACCAAACCCACATCGTTATTACCCCTAAAACCCCCAACGTCATGGCCAAATATACACTCGTCGAGAAACACGAAATTGAAGAACACAACGAATATTACGAAATACGCACGACGCATACCAACAACCCAAAGAGCCTGTTCTTCACCACCAACGAAGAAAATCTCGAAACCACAGCTGCTCACGTCGTAGCTGATAATATGCCCGATGTCAAAGACTGGACTATTATTCCGCACCGTAAAGACCGCGATAATCTGATGTACGACGTTTCGTGAGGAATTGAATGGTGTACGATGAAACGAGACGTGTTGTTGAACGTACTGGCATTTTTCGTCGTACATTGTTCATTATTCATTGATACACTATGGAATCCTTATTTGTCACCGAACATACAGCGGCCCTCGAACCGCGCATCCGTGAGTTTGTGCAGAACGAACTCGTGCCGCTCGAAACCGCCGAATACCTCACTGGCAATTTCTCGAAAGTTGCCACCATTCTCGACCAGAAACGTGAACTCGTTAAAAAAGCGGGGTTGTGGGGCTTGCAGCATAGCATTGACGAGGGTGGGCTGGGTCTGACGCTCTGCGAGTTTGGCCAGGTAAGCGAAGCGCTGGCGTGGTCACCGTTTGGGCATTATACGTTCAATTGCCAGGCTCCCGACATCGGTAATATGGAACTGATGCACAAACACGCGCCTGCTCATCTCCAAAAAGAATATCTGGAACCCCTGCGCGAAGGCGATATTCGTTCATGTTTTTCTATGACGGAGCCGGAATTTGCCGGTTCCAACCCCACGCGTATGGGCACTACCGCCGTACAGGAGGGAGATGAGTGGGTTATTAATGGCCATAAATGGTTTACCAGTTCGGCAGATGGGTCGGCTTTTGCGATTGTGATGGCCGTGACTGATCCCGACGCGGCACCGCACCGCCGGGCCAGTATGATTCTGGTGCCAACCGATACGCCGGGCTTTAAACTGGTGCGCAACATCAGCATCATGGGCGACGGCTCTGACCACTGGGGCAGCCATGCTGAGGTACGCTACACCGACGTACGCGTACCGCTCAACAATCTGATTGGGGGCGAGGGTATGGGTTTTGTACTGGCGCAGGAACGGCTGGGACCGGGCCGGATTCACCACTGCATGCGCTGGATTGGTATCAGTGAGCGGTGTTTCGATCTGATGTGCCGCCGGGCGGCCACCCGCGAGATGGAAGATGGTGTGATGCTCGGCGAGAAACAGTTTGTGCAGGGCTGGATTGCCGAAAGCCGCGCCAATATCGACGCAGCCCGGCTTATGGTGCTTCGTACGGCGCAGAACATTGACCGGCAGGGAGCGGCAGCGGTGCGGAACCAGATTTCGGAGATAAAATTCTTCGTGGCCGATATCATGCTGAACGTAGTGGACCGTGCCATTCAGACCTACGGCGCGATGGGTATTACCGACGATGTGTTGCTGCCCTGGTACTACCGTCACGAACGCGGTGCCCGCATCTATGACGGTGCCGACGAAGTCCACAAAACTGCCCTCGCCCGTAGTATCCTGAAGGAATACGGACTGGATACGAGGAAGAAGAGAAATCTTGACACACAGAAAACAGAGATTACACAGAGTTAACGGAGTTCTCTATGTAATCTCCGTTTCTCCCGCTACGGCGTACCGGTGTTAAAAAAAAACATGATAGACAACCCCACCAAAACCCGCTCCGGCGAAGAACTGAACCTTACTGCACTGCAAACCTATCTGAATGACACCGTTCCGGGGTTTGGGCTAATCGACAGTGTGTCGCAGTTTCCGGGTGGGTACTCGAATCTGACGTATCTGCTCACGACCAGCAACCGCGAGTATGTGTTGCGCCGGCCACCGGTGGGGGCGAAAGATATTAAAGGAGGGCATGATATGGGCCGGGAATTTCGGGTGCTGACCATGCTGCAACAGGCTGGCTACCGGAAGATTCCAGAGCCGGTGGTTTTCTGCGATGATGAGTCAATCATGGGTTACCCATTCTACGTTATGGCGCGTGTGCCGGGCGTAATTCTACGGGCGCATACGGCTCCAAAGCTGCGTATTGCGCCGGAGACTATGCGCCGGTTGTCAGAGTCGCTAATTGATGAGTTGGTGGCTCTGCACAGTCTCGATATTCAGCAAACCGGTCTGATTGATTTGGGGAAACCCGACGGGTACGTACAGCGACAGGTGAGCGGCTGGCACAAACGTTACGATGCGGCCCAAACCGATGCCATTGCCGATATGGATACGCTGAGCCGTTACCTCAATGAACAACTCCCGCCCGAACACCCGGCTCCGACGCTGCTGCATAACGATTTCAAGTACGATAACGTCGTGGTGAACCCTGACGATCTGACCGATATCCGGGCCGTGCTGGATTGGGAGATGTGTACCGTGGGGGACCCACTTATGGACCTTGGCACCTCGCTGTCATACTGGGCCGAAGCAAAGGACGATGCATTTCGGCAAACATTTAATCTGACCTGGCTGCCGGGCAATCTGACCCGGCAGGAGGTAGCCCGCCGGTACACCGACCGAAGCGGGCGCAACGTATCGAATCTGCTGTATTACTACGTGTTTGGCCTATTCAAGAACGCGGTAGTGTTGCAGCAGATTTATGGACGCTACAAGAAAGGGCTCACGCAGGATGCTCGCTTTGCCGCGCTCGGACAGGGCGTTCGGGTGCTGGCGCGGGCGGGGGTGCAGGCCGTAGAAACCGAAACGTTCTGATTATGACCAGTGCCTTTCTCATTATTGACGCGCAGTATGATTTTTGCCACCCCAACGGGGCGCTTTTTGTGCCGAATGCCGACCGTGACGTAGACCGTATGGCCGGTCTGATTCGGGAACACGCCGGGCAAATTGATTATATCGTCGTAACGCTCGATACGCACCACGTACTGGATATTGCACACTCGCTGTTTTGGGCCGACGCGGAGGGAAATCATCCCGCGCCGTTTACGGCTATTTCGGCGGCTGAGGTCGATGCGGGCCGATGGGTACCGCTTTTTCAGGCTGAGCAGGCCCGGCAATACGTTCGCGATCTGGAAGCGGGCGGTCAGTTTACGCACTTCATCTGGCCCGAACACTGCCTGATCGGTTCGCGCGGGGCTTCTTTGCACGATACACTGACGGACGCGCTACGCTACTGGACCCAACAACGCAACCTTGATTACGTGGCCGTTCAGAAAGGACTGTACCCGCTGACCGAACACTTCGGAATCTTTCGGGCGCAGGTACCCAACCCTGCCGTACCAGAAACGCAGTTGAACACGGCACTCATTGCCGACCTGAACCGCTTCGATACGGTGTATCTGATGGGCGAAGCCAAGTCGCACTGCGTAGCTAACAGTCTGAAGCAGCTTCTCGATTTCGCGCCTGAACTTGTGACAAAACTCGTTGTTGTGACCGACTGTACCTCGGATGTATCGGGCCTGGGTTATCTTGCTGATCCTATTTATGCCGAAGCCCGTGCGCGGCAGGTGCGGTTTATAGAATCGGCAGAGTTGGCAAAGCAATGGAACATGGCAAATGTCTCCCAATAAAGACCCCATCAACACTATGGAAAACATAATTCCTCTCTTCCCGCTTAATCTGATCGTCTATCCCGGCGAAGACCTCAACCTGCACATTTTTGAGCCGCGTTACCGACAGCTTATCGACGAGTGCATGGATGAGGAAAAAAACTTTGGTATCCCGGCATTCATCGGTAATAAACTACCCGGCTACGGTACCGAAATGCACGTAACGACTCTGCATGAACGCTACGACGATGGGCAGATGGACATCAAATCGAAGGGTTTACGGGTATTTCGGCTCGTCAATTTCGAAAATCCGGTGGTGGGTAAGCTATACGCTGGTGGCGAAGTAGACTGGGTAGAACCTGGCAATAGCTTCAGTGCCCACGTTGATGCGCTGGCACAACGGCTGGATAATTTGTATGATCTGCTCCAGACTGAAGCCGACTATGACCTAACCGCCGAGAACTTCTCATACCGGGTAGCGCACAAGGTCGGGATGTCAATTGAGCAGGAGTATGAGTTGCTAACCCTCGAAAGTGAGGCCGAGCGGCAGTTATTCCTGATTCAGCACCTCAATAACGTGATTCCCGTTGTGGCCGAAATGGAGCGGACCAAGCAGCGAATCCGTATGAATGGCCACTTCAAAAACCTCGATCCGCTGAATTTTTAAACGACTTATTCCTTCTCATCTACCTGGCCAATTTCCTCGATACGTTCGGAAAGTTCTTCGATAACTTCCTCAAGTGAGTTGATAGGGGGTGGTGGTATTTCGGCTTCACCGAGCAGGAAACCGTAGGGTTTGAGTGAATCTACGGAGTCGAGAAGAACCTTTATGATGGCTATCATGGGCAGGGCCAGTACCAGTCCAGCCAGACCCCAGATGTTTTCCCACAGAATCAGGGATATAATAGCTGCCAGCGGGTTGATGCTCACTTTGGAGCCGACAATGTATGGCGTGATGAAGTTGCCCTCCATAGCCTGCACAAACAGAAACACGCCAATGACGGCCAGGGCTTTGAGTGGATTATCATCCGTAACGAGCGTGTAGGCGGCTGGTAGCAATGACCCCAGTGAGATACCAAAGTAAGGAATGAGTACCAGGCTGGCTCCGAAGAAACCGAAGAATACGGCGTAGTCAACGCCCAGAATTAGCAGACCAACGGTCATCAGCGTACCCGTTACCAGAATAACCAGTGCCAGCCCCGCTAAGTAGTCTTTGACTACCCGGCTGATTTCGCCCATGACCGAATCAATTTTAGACTGGCGGGTAGTGTGAAACGCTTTGTAGAAGAAAGACCGGAAAAAATCGCGATACAGCAGGAAGAAAAAGATGAACAGCAGGATTAGAAACACATCGGTCAGCGCACTGGTCGTGGCCAACAGCGTAGTGGTCAAGATGGTGCCCCCCTCAGCCAGTAACTGATTGACGTACTTACGAACCTCGGTTATCTGTCGTTTCCGGTCGATGTTGAACTGCTCATCGGCATAGTTCTGAATCTGATTCAGGTACTTATTTCCCCGTTCGATTAACTGCGGCACTACCTCGGCAAAGTTGCTGACCTGCATGGATACGGCGTACAGAATACCGCTAATAACGGTTAGTGTCAGGATCAGACACAGTAACACGGCCAGAATACGGGGTACACCCCAGCTTTCGAGTCGCCTGGCCAATGGCAACAGCAATACGGCAAACAGGATGGCGAATACCAGCGGTATCAGCAAACCTTGTAACGTATGCAGGCCGTACACCAGAATAACCATCGAAATCAGAATGGCAGCTATGCGGGCGTAGAGAGGGAATCTTACTTCTGGTGAGCTTGGGTTCATAATAGGGTTGTAACGCTGTTAAGGGGGGAAACGTTATTTTCTTTATCGTACAGGACAAAACTGATACCGACGCGTAATGCAGCGGCATCCATCAAACGGTTATCTGCCTCCTCACTATAAACGTGAGAGGCTGTTTTACTATGTAAATAACTGATAACGAGTTATTTGGCTGAAGATAGGTATTCCGGTAATCTGTTAAATTATTGTTAAGGTTAACTTTGCTCAGCGTAGCGTAGCGAATAAGCCGCGTACCTTTCGTACAGACGATCGTTCGGCTTCCAAACGTTAGCTGGGCGCGTCCCCATTAAACTTACTGCTTATGAGTGCTGCCAAATCTGCTCAACCTCTTCACCGTGTTCTGGTTGTTGACGATGATGCCGATATCGTTGAGCTTTTAGAATACAACCTCGTTAAAGAAGGGTATGACGTTAGAACGGCTACCGATGGACGTAAGGCTATCGAAGTAGCCAGGACCTACCTGCCCGAACTGGTTGTTCTCGACATTATGATGCCGCACTTAGACGGTATTGAAGCGGGTCGCCAGTTGCGTAGTATTCCCGAACTGCGTCAAACGTATATTCTCTATCTCACAGCCCGCTCCGAAGAATACTCTGAAGTGGCCGCCTTTGACGTAGGTGCCGACGACTATATTACCAAGCCTATCAAGCCCCGCGCGCTGATGAGCCGCATCAACGCTCTATTCCGGCGTGAAGACCAGAAAGCCGACCCCGGCCAGCAAATCGACATTGCCGGCCTGACTATAAACCGCGAAAACTACTCCGTTAGGCAGGATGAAAAGTCGGTTATTCTACCCAAAAAAGAGTTCGAACTGCTGTTCTTTCTGGCCCAGTATCCCAACAAGGTGTTTAACCGCGAAGAACTGCTTCAGAAGATCTGGGGAGCCGACATCTACGTCCTTGAACGAACCGTGGACGTTCATATCCGCAAACTCCGTGAAAAAATCGGTGACGCCCACATTCGCACACTCAAAGGCGTAGGGTATATGTTTACCGACCAATCCGAGTGAGTGGATTAGTGAATGAGCGAATGAGAGAATAATTTTACAAGGCGCATGAGAGTCAAAGGCAATCTGGGGATTAAAGAACGATTACTCACTCACCGGAACGCCGGACCGTTACTCATTTGCGCATTCACTCAATGTCCCTAAGTCCCCGCCTTATTGCATTGCTGCTGGCCTGTATAATTTCGGCCCTGACGCTGGCGTTTCTGACGTTTGTGGAGGGCGTGACCAGCAATATGCTGTTCGTGGTGGGTATTTCGTCGTTTGTTGTTTCGTTTTTTCTGGTGCTGTATACCATCGAACTGCTCGTGTTTCGGGAGGTCGACAAGATGTATAAGACCATCTACAAACTCAAAATCCGCGACTTTGCCATCTCCCGCAAATCAATCATCAAGAATACGAATCCGTTCAAGAAACTCAATGACGAAATATTCGTGTACGTCGCCAAAAAACAAAAGGAGATTGATGAGCTGAAGCGGCTGGAGCAATTTCGGCGCGAATTCCTGGCCGACGTGTCGCATGAGTTGAAAACACCCATTTTTGCGGCTCAGGGTTTTATCCATACGCTTATTGATGGGGCCGTTGATGACGAAAATGTACGCGACAAATTCTTGTCAAAAGCCGCGAAAAGCCTCGATGGACTTGATGCGCTGGTGAAAGACCTGGTGGCATTGTCGCAGATGGAAACTGGCGAAGTAAAGATGAATTTCGAGCGTATCGACTTAGTTGAGATCGTTGACGAAGTATTTGGACAGTTAGAGAAATCTGCCAACGCCAGGCAAACGACACTTCGGCTGAAAACCGAACGCCCCGGCCCGATCTGGGTCAAAGTTGACCCGCAGCGCATTCAGCAGGTGCTTACGAATCTAATAGAAAACGGAATCCGTTATGGCAACCAGAATGGTCGGGTGCTGGTAACGCTCGAAGAAGATAAGAAGAACCTGTTGGTATCGGTCCGCGACGATGGTCCCGGTATTCCTCCCGAACACCTGAACCGGATTTTTGAGCGGTTTTACCGGCTCGAAAAAAGCCGATCTAAAGACAGGGGCGGCACTGGGCTGGGCCTGGCCATTGTAAAGCACATTCTCAGTGCTCACCAATCCAAAATCACCGTGATAAGCAAGCTCGAAAAAGGAACTACTTTCAGGTTCAAACTCGAACGGTTCGATTAGGTACCTTGTACGCAGGATTTCGGCTATGCTTGCGGCAACCACCGCAAAAAACGTCAAATAAGCCGCTTGAGCGCGAAGTCGGTAATGATAATTCGCCCCTCCCGCCGAACCAATAGGGTAACGATACGACCTTCTCCCCGCTGCAAAACCTTGTAAATTTCGCTGATAGTCAAGTCATTGGTTGATGTATTGTTAACAAACATCAACTCGTCTCCCTCCTGTAAACCCGCCAGATACGCGGGCGACCCGTTTGTAACGTTGTCAACGAAGTACTTACGGTAGTGTTCTCCTCTGGCCCGCAGTTCCATGCCACTCATGTCGTGTTCAAACTGCTCGCGCATGGCCCGTTTGTTAGGTTTCAGCACCACGTACCGGTCGCGGTAGTTGAACGTTACGTTGAATCGGCGCAGGAGTTCGCAACCCACATTACCCTGCCGTTCGGGCATATCGACCAGTTTCATACCGAACGAGGCACTGTCTGGGAAGGACGCCAGCACGTTGTCTAACTCATAGCGGCCAAACTTAATTTTCTCAATACGACCCATGCTGCCGTTAATGACGCCATTCAGCCCGCGGCCCAGCTGCGCCCGGATGCTCTTCTCGGGCATGGGCATGGTGGCCGTACTCCGCGAGCGATCCAGCAGCAGGGCGTGGCCCGCGCCGGTATCCAGTATTACCCGCAGCGGCAGCGATTTTGCACCGTCATACACCGATAGGGCGTCGGTATACACTTTGGTATCATGAATGGTAATGGGGTAGCGGTCGCCTTTGCTTTTACGGTAGCGGTATTTTTTGGGGTCGGTCAGCGTGATCTCGCGTGCCTGAAAGTCAATGTTGACAACGAAGTTGGCGAAGATCTCATACCCGAAAATGCCGTCTACAGGCGTTCCAACGTATTCGGAGAGTTTGAGAACGTCTTCGTCCAGTATAACGACATTGTGGTGGGATGACCGTAACGCACCTATGCTCAGGTTGTTGTCGATAGCAACCGATGCCGAGAGGTTGTTGCCTTCTCCTGCACCGGTCAATTTGATCTTTCGGGTCATCCGCAGCGACTTTTTGTCTAAAGCTGCCGGATCGGTAATGATGGTGTTGCTGACGCCCGTATCTAAAATAAAATGCAGCGTGTCAGAGTCGTTAACCTGTACCTGAACAATGATGAGGTTAGAATGAAGCTGAAACGGTATGCGTGTCCAGTGCCGGTTACCGGCGATGTAAAAGCCGTACTTATCCTTATCAGGCACAGGGTGCTGATCATCACCGGCCCATGCGGACAACGGTAGACTCAATAGGCCGAGGAAAAGAATCAGCGTTTTCATGCACAGCGTTTTACTTCACTGAAATTACGTAATTTTTATAGGAAAAACCCAACTATGATATAAACAGTTCTAACACATTGATTTAGTGGACTGGTACGAACCAAAAACGTAGGGTGCCCGTATCGGCGTGTTCGGCTCAAAACCCTTAATTTCGCCCCGAATGATGAACAAACCGTTCATCTGATCGATGCGGCACCGCCGTCTCCAACCACATTATGAATCTGTTATGCGTAAAAAAATTGTTGCCGGTAACTGGAAAATGAATAAAACCTTAGACGAGGCTAAAGCCCTGCTGTCGGAGGTGGTTAACATGATAAAAGACGAAGTGATCGAAACGTCGAACCGTGGCGACGTGACGGTGGTCATTTGCCCGCCTTCTATCTATCTCACTACGTCGCGGCAGTACATCCCATCGGGTGGTCGGATTATGCTGGGCGCGCAAAATTGCCATGAGAAAGAATCGGGCGCGTACACCGGAGAGGTGTCGGCATCTATGCTTAAATCAGTCGGTGTGGAGTACATCATTGTGGGCCACAGCGAACGGCGGCAGTACTTTGGTGAAACTAACGCCCAACTGGCCGAGAAAGTGGACCGCGTGCTGGAAAACGGCCTGGTACCCATCTTCTGCTGTGGCGAATCGCTCGATTTGCGCGAGAACGGCGATTACGTGGGTTTCGTAAAGGGCCAGCTTACCGACAGTTTGTTTCACCTTTCTGCCGAAGCATTAGCCAACGTTGTTGTTGCTTACGAACCCATCTGGGCCATTGGTACGGGCCTGACGGCCTCGTCGGCGCAGGCCCAGGAGATGCACTTCGAGATTCGGCAGCACATTGCCGGCAAGTACGGCGACGCCGTGGCGCAGGACATCTCGATTCTATACGGTGGCAGTGCCAACGAGAAAAATGCCGCTGATCTCTTCGCTCAGCCCGACGTGGACGGTGGCCTGATTGGGGGCGCGTCGCTTAAATCGCGCGAGTTCACCAACGTGATCAAGGCACGGTAGTAATGACAGCTCAGGAATACGTTCGGTGGCTGAATATGCAGCCGCACCCCGAAGGAGGCTTTTTTACGGAAACCTACCGCGCTGCCGAAACGATTGCCGCCCCCGCCCTGCCCACCCGATTTGGTGGGGCGCGGGCGTTTTCTACGGCTATTTATTTTTTGCTGGAAAGCCACCATACATCAGCCCTGCACCGGATTCAGGCCGATGAAGTGTGGCATTTTTACGCCGGTGGGCCGCTGGAGGTGTTTGTCATCAATCCCGATGCCACGCTGACCACTATTCGGCTGGGTAACAATCCTGAGCGAGGTGAGGTGTTTCAGGCGGTTGTTCCGGCGGGTTGCTGGTTCGGGTCGAAACCGGCGCCGGAGATTGCTTTTTCGCTCGTGGGCTGTACGGTTGCGCCGGGCTTCGATTTTGCCGATTTTGAGATGGCCGACCGGAACACGCTGCTGGCTGAGTTTCCACAACACGCCGACGTAATCAGTCTGCTCACTTGAACTGTACGTTGCCGAACTTCGAGATGACCCGGATTTTGGGTCCGGTGCCGCGCCCAACAGTGCCGATGTACTGTTTGGTCAGGCGTGGGCCTCGGTGGCCGTCACTGTCGCTGGGCTGCATCGTGAAGCGCATGGATGAGCCGTTGCCGTAGGTGAAATTACCGTAGCTGACCGTTACGTCGAAATCGCTGCCGTTATCGGCGGGCAACACAACCGACGAGTAACTCGCCTGGATGGCCACCGTATTGGCCGTTGCAGGCAACTGCTCGATGCGAAACCCGCCGGAAAAACTCAGCTTGATTTGCCCCGACTCGCGCAACGTACCGATAGACGACGAACCGGAATAATCGATGTCGGCGGTGAGTTTGCCCACGTCGCCAATGTGCATCTTGCCAAACTTATTCACGAGCGTCAGTACGTTGACCTGATTGAGGTCGAGACTACCGTAGGCCATGTCTAATTTGGCGGTGCTGAGGGCGTTGATCATGGCTTTGCCGTAGGCCACGTCAATATCGGTCTGTTGGCTGGTGAGTTCGTTGGCGTCGAAATTTCCGTAGCGGCTGTACACGGATAGGGGCGCGTGAAAGGCCGGGATGCTGGTATTGCCGAATTTGTTACGTACTGTCAGTGTGTTTTGCTTTGGCATCATCACGGCATAGTCAATCCTGACAAAATTTCGTTCGCCATTGCTTTTCCAGCTACTCATGTTCCAGTTGCTGGTGGTATTCTGGCTAAAATTGGTGCGTACCACGATCTGATTGCCGCTCCGTTTTTCGTCGACGGTTACGGCATCCAGAAACCGCTGTACTCGCTCGTCAGAACTGGAATTAGCGGTTACGGTAATCTGAATGCGGATTTCGTTACGGTCCCACAAGCCAATTGAGACCTGTCCAAACTGATTGTCGACCGTTAGTGCGTCATTGGCATCCACATCGAAGAGCTTGGTGATCGTTTTCCTCTTCTCAACCGTGCCCTCGCCAACCGGTCCATTCGCCCACGCAAAGGCGGGCAACAGGCAGAAAAGCAGGCTATACAGGATTTTCATTGGTTTGTTGGTTAACGCGCTGGATAACGCGAAGCTGTTCGTTGAGCAGGTCGATCTGAATCTGTAGATTCTGAATCATGGCCCTGATTAAAACGTCCTGATTGGGGTTTTCCGGAAGGTCGGCTTTGAGCGATTTGTACGATTTTTCGAGCCTGACCATATCTGTGGCAAATTCCTGGTACAGAGCAGGCTTGTCTTCAGTCATCTGCCTGAGTTCAGCGCGTTTGTCGGCAATCAGGCGGGTGTACTGCGTCACTTCTCTGGCGTAAACCGGGCTGGCCGCCAATACCTCCGGCTGCCGTACCACACCATACTGATGGTTCATGTACCAGAACCCACCCACCAGCAATAGCACCGCTACCGATGCTGCCACGCGCCAGTTGAGCCACCCCGAACCCGGTGCGCTTCCTGCCGAATTTCTATAAATCCGCCGGAACGGTGAGTTCGATTTTACAGACGTTCCGCCCGGTTGTTCGTTCAGGCCAGTTTCTATTTTCTGCCACAGGCCGTTGGGTGGTTCACGGTTGTCAAAGGCTTCGCGGTTGTCGCGCACAAAGCGTTCCAGATTATCTTTTTTCATTGTTTTTGTTGTTTGTCAATAATTCCAGCAATCGCTTCTTTCCCCGCAGGTACTGCGACCGCGATGTTACCTCGCTGATACCCAGCACCTGCCCGATTTCTTCGTGGTCATAGCCCTCGAACAGATACAGCGACAGGACTACGCGGTAGCCTTCGGGCAGTTGCGCCATGACCCGCCGAACCCGCTCCACTTCCAGCACTACATCGCTATCGTCGGTGGTTTCGGCGTCGGCCACGTCGAAGCGATTCCCCGTTTCTTCGGCTTCATGCGAACCCGCCATTCCTGCCTGTTCGTCCAGATTGACCAGGTCGAGCCGCCGACCACGCAGGTGATTGATAGCCCGGTTTACCACAATCTGCTTCAGCCACGCGCCAAACGTACTCTGCCCCCGAAAGCTGTTGATGTGCCCAAAGGCGTCGATAAACGCATCCTGCAATACGTCTTCGGCTTCGGCGTCGTGATTAATAATGCGCAGACATACGTTGTACATCGCTTTGGCGTACTGCTGATACAGGTCATACTGCGCCCGTCGCTCGCCCTGTTGGCAGCGGCTGACCAGATCGGCGTGTCGGTCCGGGTAGGGCGGGCCAACGGTTCGGTTGAGCGGTAACGACTTCAGCGGGCAGCGGGTTTAGGCGAAAACTCACAATAAAGACAGGCGCAGCAGGCCGGGCGTTGCATCGGCAGTCAGTAAATTTTCGGTATCTTCACCAGAAAACACGGCAACTATGTACACCACAAGTTATAACGGGCCTTTCTTAGTCAATGATGATGGTACTAATTCGGCAATGGACCACCAGATTGTGATTGGCAAACTGACCGTTGATCTGGGGAATCTGCACTATTACGACAAGACTCTACCGCTTACGCCATTGCCCGAAACCCCGCTGGCAGAAGGGCCGGGCCATCCGGTGCCAGACGTAATTCTGTACGACACCGTTGCGGAAGAAACGAAAGTCATTATTGAGGTTTGTCAGACCAGAGGTCAGCGGAATGACCTTAAAAAAGTTATTCACCTGATCGAAGACAACGACTACGGTATTCTGGAAGGCTTCGTCTATAACTACAAAACCCGCGAATGGCTCCGCTACCGCAAAGGCGACGGGGGCGCGGCCACTACAACGTCCTACTCCGAGGTTATGGGCGTCGATTTAGGGCCGATGGTGTAGTGCTACGGGAGACTGCCCGGCTTTTATTTCGCGAACAACTCCGCTACGGTGAACTGAAAATCCGGCAGGACGGGTGCGGCTGAAATAACCTCGGTGCCTTTGAGGACTCGCAGCTCGTCGGGCGAGGTGTAGACATAAATTTTCTGCTGCTCAGGTACAACGTACCACACCAGTTGGGCACCCGCATCGAAGTAATCCTGCGGGCCGCGTTCGGCAATCTTGTCTGTTACGTCCCGGTACGATTCGGAATCGGACAGGATTTCAATGGCGAAACGGGTTGACTGCTTTTCGCCCCGGCGCATTCCTTGAGTTTGACTGTCATCGTAAAACGACAAGTCCGGCACGCGCAGACAGGTATTGCTGATGTAGCAGTCAAGCCTTGTCGCCAACGTACTATCCCGCCGAAATGATTCTGTTTTTGCAAATTGCCGCCCCAGAAAGCTGTGCATCAACGCATATTTCTGATTAATACTACCCCGGTCAATGACCAATCCCCGAACAAATTCCTGACTGCCTTCGTGGACGTACTGCCGTTGCCACTGCTCAAATTCAGCAACAGTTTGCAGATTGGTGGGCAATTGGAATGGGACCGCTTCGGACGTTGTCATGGCGTTGTACAAGCTGGTTGCTGGGTAAAGATACCCATTTCTGCGTTTAACCCCGCCGAACGCGGCCCGGTAAATTATTTGCTACTTTTAGGGGTTATAAAAGGATAGAGAAAAGCTCAATGGTCGATTATATTTCTGGATTGAATGACCCCCAGCGGGAGGCCGTAATGCACGGCGAGGGGCCGCTAATGATTATTGCTGGGGCCGGGTCGGGCAAGACCCGCGTGCTGACGTACCGCATTGCGCACCTCATCGAGTCCGGGGTCGATCCGTTTCGGATCCTGTCGCTGACGTTTACTAATAAAGCCGCCGGGGAGATGCGCAGCCGGATCGAGAAGGTGGTGGGTACCGAAGCCCGTAATATCTGGATGGGTACGTTTCACTCGGTGTTTGCCAAGATGCTGCGCATCGAAGCCAAGGCCATTGGCTATACGTCCAACTTCTCGATCTACGATACCGACGACTCCAAGTCGCTGCTGCGGAGCATCATCAAAGAGATGGGGCTGGACGATAAAGTCTATCGCGCCAACAGCGTGTTCAGCCGGATTTCGGGCGCGAAAAACCGGCTCATCGGCCCGGACGATTACATGGCCAACGCCGTGATTCAGGCCGATGACGAGTCAGCGCGGATGCCGCGTATCGGGCAGATTTACCGGCAGTATTCGCTGCGTTGCTTTGCGGCCAACGCCATGGACTTCGACGATTTGCTGTTTAACACCAACGTCCTGTTTCGCGACCATCTGGACATTCTGAACAAGTACCAGCACAAGTTTCAGCACGTGATGGTCGATGAGTTTCAGGATACCAACGTCTCGCAATACCTCATTACGCGCAAACTCGCGGCTGTGCACCAAAACATTTGCATCGTCGGCGACGATGCGCAGAGCATTTACGCTTTCCGGGGAGCCAACATCGAAAATATCCTGAATTTCCAGCGCGACTATGGCCCCGAAAACGTCAAAATCGTGAAACTGGAACAGAATTACCGCTCTACCGATACCATCGTGCAGGCGGCTAACTCGGTCATTGCCCGCAATAAAAACCAGTTGGCGAAGCGCGTCTTCACGGCCAACGATGCTGGTTCGCTCATCGACGTTATCAAGGCATCGTCGGATAATGAGGAGGGGCGGCTGGTATCGTCGGCTATTTTCGAGAGTAAGATGAACGAGTCGCTGACCAACAACGATTTCGCGATTCTGTACCGGACCAACGCACAGTCGCGGGCGTTTGAGGAAGCCCTGCGTAAGGTGGGGCTGAAGTACCGCATCATTGGCGGGTTGTCGTTCTACCAGCGGAAGGAAATCAAGGACCTGATTGGCTACCTGCGCTTTACGGTCAATCAGCAGGATGAAGAAGCGTTTAAGCGGATTATCAACCTGCCCAAACGCGGCATCGGCGACACGACGGTGGCTAAGATCAGCGTTATTGCCGCCGAGCAGAACGATTCGGTCTGGGGCATCGTGTCGGACATTGGCAAGTGCGTGACGGGCCGGGCCGGTATTGCCATCGAGCAGTTTTCCGATCTTATCAAGAGTTACATGCTGCTCCTCAATACGAAAGACGCGTTTGAGGTGGCCTCGCACATCGCCAAAACGTCTGGGCTGCTCAAAGAACTCTACGACGATAAGACCGTAGAAGGGCTGGCCCGCTACGAAAACGTGCAGGAATTGCTGAACGCCATCAAGGAGTTTGTTGATAACCCCGATAACGACGAGAAAAGCCTGAGTGCGTTCCTGCAATCGGTGTCGCTGCTGACCACCGCCGACGAGAAAGAGGACGACGGCGATAACGACAAAGTAACGCTGATGACCATTCATGCGGCCAAAGGGCTGGAGTTCAAGAACGTGCATATCGTGGGCTTGGAAGAGGATTTATTCCCGAGTCAGATGATGCTGGGCAGCCGCAACGACCTCGAAGAAGAACGGCGGTTGTTCTACGTCGCCATAACCCGCGCCGAGCGCAGACTGACGGTGTCGTATGCCGAAACGCGCTACCACTACGGGCGGCTGAAGATGTGCGAACCGAGCCGGTTTCTGCTGGAAATTGACCAGCAATACCTGAAAATGTCGAAACTCCGCTCGGCGCCCAGCCGCATGGATTACGACCGGCCCGAACGCGATAAAAGCGAAACCACCTCGACGGGGTCAATGGCGTTTGTGCGGAGTCTGGCCCAGAAAACGGCCAAAAAACAGGCTCCCCAGCCCCTGACCTCCCATACCCCCTCCGCCGATTTTGCCCCCACCAGCACAGCAGAGCTAATTGCCGGGCAGCGCGTGGAACACGCCAAATTTGGCTTTGGCACGGTAAAGTCGGTGGATATAAACGGCAACGACCGCAAAGCCACGATTCAGTTCGAGAAAGCAGGCGAAAAGGTGTTGCTACTCAGCTTTGCGAAGCTGCGGGTTGTGGTATGATTTACGTAATGAGCAATCACGTTTTGGAACGGGCGCAGGAGAGAGGTATTTCGTTGTTGACAATTGATGCTATATTGGAGAATCCTCACCAGATTATTGCCGACGAGTCTGGTGAGACAGGTCAGCAAGTGTACCAGTCCATTGTGTCGTTTGAGGAGAAGGGAGATTATCTGGTGAGGGTATTTGTCAATACGGCAAAAGCACCCCCCGTTGTCAAATCTGCTTACAAAACATCTAAAATCAGCAAATACTATGAAGGTGAAATATGACCGGGAGGTTGACATTCTGTATATCCGATTAACCGACGAAGTAATCGAGGATAGCGACGAAGCGCAGCCGGGTTTGGTTATCGACTATGACGCTGATGGGACCGTAGTTGGATTCGAGATTATGAACGCGTCGAAGAAGATGCCTCGGCCCGCATCGGTTGAGTTGGAAGTTGCCTGACGTGGAAACTCCCCCTACCACCTGATTCTAACGCCCGAACCTGAAGGCGGCTACACGGTTAAGGTTCCGGCCATTCGCGGGTGCATCACTTACGGCGAAACCATTGACGAAGCCATCGCTATGGCGAAAGATGTGTCTGGCGGTTTTGACAGAAGAAGGCCAGATAAATTAGCTTTGACATAATAATAACAGCTTACAGGTATGTAGATGACCGACGAACAAACTACACGGCAAGTGCCAGGAGCAGTCGCTACTTCGATCCAGCCGAAAGTTTATCACTCCACCGACGTCCAGGCAGCGGGTGGTACAGACGCATTTATGAAGTCGATTGGGGCCGATAAAGAGAAGCAACTTCCGGCCATAGAGTTCACGGAAGACGAGTGGACGCAAATGCTTAACGAAGAAAACAGGTGATTGAATTTTTAACGCAAACGATTATGCAGACGCTACAGTATCGACTGATTCTAACGCCCGAACCCGAAGGCGGCTACACGGTTAAAGTACCGGCCATTCGCGGGTGCATCACCTACGGCGAAACCATTGATGAGGCCATCGCCATGGCGAAAGATGCTATAGAGGGTTGCTTAGAAGTTCTGAAAGAAGAAGGGCAACCGATTCCTCCCGATGACAGCAAAACGCTGGAGTATTCGCTTAACCTGACAACCGAGTTGGTATGAATTTATCACCAAAACGGCTAATCATAATTCTGGAAGAACACGGCTTTTATCTGAAGCGAATGGGAAAGGGGAGCCACCAGATTTATTACAATCCTGACACTAAAATCACGATTCCGGTACCCGTTCACGGGAAAGATATGAAGAAAGGTACGTTCATTGGGATTCTGAAAGATGCGGGTATCGACACATCAACGTTGGACAGGTAGCCAATGCCCAAAATACAAACTCCCCCGTCCGCATCGTTCTTTCTGTGACAAATCCATCACCCCGCCTGCCATGAACGGTGCCATTGCCACTGCGTTACTGATTCTTTCCCCACTGCTTACCCTGGCTCAGCCTAAACCCGACTCGACCGGCTCGGCAACGAAGGCCGAAAACCTGGGGGCGCAGGTCAACTCAGAATACAACGAGATTAATCCGATGATTGCGCCCGATGGCCGGACGCTGTACTTTGCCCGTATCAGCCACCCTAACAACACCCACGGCGACAAGGGCAGTCAGGATATCTGGTACTCGGAGTTTGACGAAGCCAGCAAGCAGTGGGGACCCGCCCGGCGCATGGGGTTTCCGCTCAATAAAGACGAATACAACTGCGCCTATAGCATCACACCCGACGGGCAGACGATGCTCATCAAGGGGCAATACAACAACGGAAACTACGAAACGCGTGGCTTTTCGCTCAGCAAGAAAACTGCCAGTGGCTGGTCGCCCCCGCAGAAAATCGACATCCCGAACTACGTAAACCTAAGCAAAGGCCAGTTCGACTGCGGGTTTCTGTCTGCCGATGGGAAAGTGCTGCTGATGGCGTTCAGCGAGAAAAAGAACAGCAAGGAAGACGATATCTATGTTAGTTTTCGGCAGAAAGACGGCTCGTGGAGCAAACCGATGGACCTCGGCCCCGAAGTCAACACCAAATTCACCGAAACCACGCCGTTCCTGGCCCCTGACGGAGCCACGCTGTACTTTTCGAGTAACCGCGAGGGTGGGCTGGGTAGTAACGACATCTATGTAACCAAACGCGTCGACAAGACCTGGAAACACTGGAGTAAACCCGTGAATCTCGGCCCTAAAATCAATACCGATGGCTACGACGCGTACTACACCCTCGGCGCATCGGGTGATTATGCCTATCTGACGACCTTTAAAAATACCCTCGGTAAGGGCGACATTGTACGGGTAAAACTCACTGATGACCAGCCGACGGACCAGCCCGGTAAAGTAGGTGGGGGTAACGATGTAGCCAAAACCGACGTAACCCGCCCCGACCTGACGAGGCCCGACCCCGTTGCGCTCATCAGCGGAAAGGTCATCGACCAGACCACCGGCAAACCCATCGAAGCCCGCATTGTCTATCAAACCCTGCCCGACGGGGCCGAAGCGGGCGAAGCTACGTCGGACCCGATTACGGGCGAGTACAAAATTGTGTTGCCCTACGGTCAGAAGTATTCGATGCGGGCCATCGCCAAGGACTTCATTGCCGAGGGCGATAACGTCGATTTGACGCAGACGAAGGGGTTTCAGGAGATCAAAGGAAAAGAACTTAAGCTGGTGCCGATAGAAGTAGGCCGGACGGTACGGCTCAACAACATCTTCTTCGACACAGGCAAGTCCGAGCTACGGCCCGAATCCGGTCCCGAACTTGACCGGCTGGTGACGACGCTCAACGAATCGCCCAAAATTGTGATTGAAGTGCGCGGCCATACCGACAATACCGGCTCGAACGAAATCAACGCCAAACTCTCGCAGGACCGCGCCGACGCCGTGCGCGAGTATTTCATCAGCAAAGGTATCGAACCTGATCGTGTGGGCAGTAAAGGATTTGGGGAAAGTAAACCCGTAGCTACTAACGACACCGACGAAGGCCGACAGCAAAACCGGCGTGTGGAGTTCATGATTGTGAAGAAATAGCGGAACAATTGTACGGTCCTGCCCATTAGTTGGGAGTTACCTTCACAACATTCAATCAACTCATGCAACTCGACGCTGGCTGTAACCTTCAGTTTGACGCCCAGGGCCCAACGCCCCTTATTTTGATGCTTCGCCCGCGCTCCGGGGCCGGGCAGTGGATTATCCGCGAAGAATATCAGATTACGCCCGCCGTGAACGTAACGGAGTTTACCGATATATACGGCAACCTTTGCCAGCGCGTTGTGGCACCCGAAGGGCCGTTTTCCATTCACTTCTCAGCCACCGTACAAACCGCCGATTTTATTGATACAGCCCCCGGTGCGCCCTACACACCCGTAGAAGACCTGCCCGACGATGTGCTGCACTATACGTTGCCCAGCCGCTACTGCCAGTCGGATCAGCTGGGTAATTTGGCCACGCAGGTTACTGACGGGGCCGAACCCGGCTATGACCAGGCCGAAGCCATTCGGAAGTGGATTTGCGAAAACGTGCGGTACGAATACGGCACGAGCGATGCCAGTACCTCGGCCATTGAAACCGCCGAAAAGCGCGTGGGTGTTTGCCGGGATTATACACACCTCGGCATTTCGCTGTGCCGCGCCCTGAACATACCGGCCCGGATGGTAGTGGGTTATCTGTATCAGCTCGACCCGATGGATATGCACGCCTGGTTTGAAGCTTACGTAGATGGCCGCTGGTTTACTTTCGACGCTACCCAGAAAGAACTGCGTGGCAACCGTATTACCGTAGCCTACGGGCGCGATGCTGCCGACGTAGCGTTTACTACGCAGTTCGGCCCGATGATCCTAAACGAAATGCGGGTGTGGGCTGATGCCAGTGCGGATGCCGAAGAAGACAAAGAAAATTAACGGGCGTTGCAACCGATTACCATCAGGCCGGGTCTCTCGTGTATAACCAGCTATACCCCGATGAAAAAACAACTGCTTTTCTATCTGTTGCTTGGTTCGCTTGCGGCCTGTACGCAGGAGAACGACGTGCAACCCAGCCCCAATACTCTGGCGGGCGAGGTAAGCGGTGCGTATCGCACTAATCCTTACGTGGACCCGTCGTGTGTAGCCATTCCGGCCAGTCAGATGCCCGTTGTAACATTGCGCCCTGAATCGGACGGCATTGTTTCGCTGGTGTATGCGTATCAGTTCCCCAAGCCGGGTAGTCAGCAACTTACGGGCATTCAGTTGAGCCGCCGGGCCGATAATGCCGTGCAGTTGACTCATGGTAATGTAGTGCTGGGTACCGTACAAATCGACCGCGTGTTTACGAACAACGGTATGGAAAAACAGGGCAGGTTATTGCGTATCAATGCGTTGGATACTCAACCCAACGTGCCGTATTTCACGGGTGTGAAAGAATAGTGGCTGTGCGGGACTTTTGCAGGCACAGCCACAGAAAAGCGCGACACTGTCAGGTGCCGCGCTTTTCTGTTCTGAGTTAGTCAGATTATGCGTAAAGTTATCTGACCGCAAACTCACCGGCTCCGATGCGGAAGCCTTCTGAGTATAGTTCAACGGTGTATTTGCCCGGCTTGTAGGGAATACCACGGGTGTATAGTAATTCTACACTCTTGCCGTCATTGGTGTAGTCGACGGTTTGTTTGGTGGTGTAAATCGTTTCATTGCCATCAACCATGAACGTTCCCGACCCGTTGGCCATGTCCGATACAACAGCTCCCTGCGGGTCAAGCACTCTGACAAACACTTCTTTCGGCTCCTCTTTGGTCAGCGGGTTATCTAAAAGCTTGTACGTCAACTTGATTTTTTCGAGCCGCTTGGCTTTGTACGAATCGTCATCTTTCACCTTTCCGCGCGAATTCACGGCGTAGATTTTTACGTTTTGTGCTTTCAAAGCAGCCGCGCGGGTCACTTTGCTGCTCAGTTCCTGGTTGCGCGATACCACCGACGTTACCGAGTCGGTCAGTTGCTGACGCTCGGTTTTCAGCCCGGCGTTCTCCTGGTCCAGCACCTGAACGTTGGTCGCCAGCGTTACGTTTTCGCGCTGAAGGTTGGCGATGAGCGTATCTTTCTCAACAAGAAATGCTTCGTACTGCTTGATTTTGGCGTCGTACTTGGACATCGAAATCCGGTTGCCCCGGCGCAGCGATGCTTTGTCGTCTTCGAGTTGAGCCTTCACTTTCTCCAGTTCCGTGACGTCGCCACCCAGTTTCTGTACTTCGGCAATCTTGGCATCTAAGGCCGTCGAAATCGAATCGAGCTTCACGCGGGTGGTCGATATTTCTTCCACGCGTTCCGAGATGGTGATTTCCTGATTTTCGGCCACCTTTTTCTGGTCGAAGTACAGGTAGCTGGCCACTATGGCTGCAATAGTCATGATGACGAGAGCGGCCAGAAGCGCGCCATTGGTACGGGGTCTTTGCGGATTATTTTCCATTGACAGGATTGGTTTAACGATTGATTTGGTATTGATTAGTTGTAAAGTAGATGCTCATACCAAATCAATACGGATCGTTTTTAAAAGACTGGTAGCCCGGTCGAATAAGGTAAGGAAGCAACGCAAATGTAGTTTTCGTTATTGTCTGAACTGAAAATTAATCGACTGTAAAACAAGTTATTTTACCGTATAATCAACAAATGGCCTGGCGAAAGGGACAGCCCATCTCTATAAACAACTGACCGGACGGAAAGTTAATCAGCGACAGATATCCATCTAAATTACTATGCCCGAACTGCCCGAAGTAGAAATCAGACGCCAATATCTTGAAAGCTCCGCCATGCTCCAGTCCATCCGCCATATTGACGTAGAGGACCGAAAACTGCTCACGACCGACTACGCCACGCTGGTAGAACAACTGGTTGGCCGGCAGTTTACCGGCACACGTCGGGTCGGTAAAAATCTGTTCGTGTTTACCGATAAACCCGGTGTTACAGTCCGAATGCATTTCGGCATGACCGGCGATTTGGCGTATTACCACGCTTCGCTCGACCGGCCCCGCTTTGCCCGCATCGTGTTCGAGTTCGACAGTGGTTTCAGTCTTGGTTTTCTGTGTCCGCGCAAGTTCGAGCGAGTCGGTCTGGTTAGCGACGTGGACACGTATCTGGCCGAAAAGAAGATGGCGAAAGATGGTCTGGACATTTCGCTGGCCGGGTTGAGCGAAAACATCCGCCGAAAAAAGTCGCTGATAAAACCGGTGTTACTGGACCAAAGTGTGGTGGCCGGGCTGGGCAACTGGATTGTTGATGAAGTTTTGTTTCAGGCCCGCATCCACCCCGAACAACGCGCCAATACCCTTACTAATGACCAGATACAGGTGCTGTACGACGCCATCCGGCTGGTATTGGAAACGGCCATCCATCACGAAGCTATCTACCGTGACTTCCCGAAGAATTTCCTGATCCACGTCCGCGAATGGGACACCTCGCCCTACAACGACCTCGAAGCGCATAGGTTTTGCCCCCGCTGCGGCACCCGCATCGAACGCAGCACGGTGGGGGGACGTACCACGTTCTTCTGCCCGAAGGAGCAGAGAGTTTAGCCACAGAGATGCACCGGTACGCCGGTGCGTCTCTGTGGCTAAACTCTCTGTGGCTAAACTCTTTCCCTCACAAATCCCGAATATTTCCGAAGCCAATCACATCGCGGTACGCTGGGTTGGTGGTCAGTTCGGCGGTACGGATAAGCTTGTCGTCACCGAACTTGTTTTTCAGGGTGTACAGCGTTTGCCGGAGTTTGTCTTTGCGGCTGGTATCTTCAAACAGATTGAGCGGAACCGAATCGGCGGGGATGAATTTGTGAACCACTACGCACATAGAGCGCAGGTGTTCGTTCAGAACCGGTTCGCAGCGGTGTACGAGCTGAAACTTGGCCATACGTTCGCTGATGACGCGGTAGAGTTCGGGACCATCCTGTATGGGTGCGGGAAAGTCTACCTCATAATTGTACGTCTTGTCTGTCTGGTAGCGGCACGAGAATGACATACTCTGACAAAACACACCGTTCCCAACCATGCGCCGTTCGAGCGTCAGACAAAGCGATTGTAGTAACTCGTTCAGCCGCTCAGGTGTGCGCTGCCCCGGCGATATGGTCCGCATGGCCGACATACTTTTATAGCTCTCATTAATGGCTAAATCAACTTCCCCCCCAAAGTTCAGTCGCACGTGCCATTGCCAGCCCACAATGCTTTGGCAGACCGCCTTCAACCGCTCCGGCGAGGCACGACGCAAATCGAGTGGGGTGTAAATGCCCTTGTTTTCGAGCCGGATAGCCATGCGTTTGCCAATTCCGGGTAGGTCGGTCAGTTTTAGCGGACGCAATACGTCGTCAATCGTATCGGGTGTAATGACGGTCAGGCCGTCGGGTTTCTGAACGTTAGATGCCAGTTTGGCCAGGAAAGCGTTCGGCGCGATGCCGATGGAACACCGCATGTAATCGCCAACGTCCTGCCGGATGGCCTGTTTAATTTGCCCCGCCACCTGCCGCATATCTTTATATACCAGTTGATAATTGGTCAGGTCAACCACAGCCTCGTCAATGCTTTTCGGGATCACATCGTCTGAAAAGCGTTTCAGCACCTCGATGAATTTGACGTGGTATTCCCGGTAGCGGTTGGGATGGGTTTCGAGCGGTACCAAATCCGGGCGGCCATGGCTTCATCGAGTCGCATACAGGTTTTTACATCCCGTTGTTTGGCTTCGATGGACGCAGCTATAACGCAGCCATGACGCCCCGTATATACGCACACCGCCACCGGACGCCCGCGCAGCCAATAATTGACCTGTTGTTCGCAGGATGCAAAGAAACTGTTCATGTCCACGAATAGCACCGTTGGCAGGATGTGATTATCAAGTCGGTTACGGTGCATAATTTTTGGTTGAATCGTGGCGTTTCGTATTATCGTTCGTCTGTATTAATGCGTACTTTTGTTGTAATATGGGTGCAATATACTTGACTTGTGTTGTAATGCTACCATATCCATACTATATTAATGGCAATTCGTTCTGACAAAATCGATAATCCCATGACTATTCAGGACCGACTGAAGCAGGTATTTGATGCACTTGGCATTACCATCTATCAGATAGCAAAAGAGTTAGGCGAAAACCCATCCAAATTTTATAATATTCTGAACGGACGGGCCAAACCATCGTACGATACCATTATGAGCTTACTGGCCTGTTATCCGCAAATCAGTGCCGACTACCTAATCCGGGGTAATCTGCCCGTGCTGACCTCGCCCGAAGCCAACGCCAACATGGTTAGTGCCGATGAAGCAACGGTCGAAATTCCGTTCGTGCCGGTGCGGTTCTACGCTACGTTTGTGGAGAGTTTTTCGGATGGTGGCAGCACGCCGGAGACCGAACCATTCCGGGTCAGAAAGCCGGTGGTGAAGGGTCATAAAAACGCTGTAATTCTCGAAATTTCGGGTAACAGCATGAGTCCGCAACTGGCACATGGGGCCAAAGTCCTGGCTGTACCCATTGGTGAGAGCGACTGGCAATATCAGTCGGGCGGGGTATATGCCGTCATGTACCGTGACTATTTCGTGGTAAAGCGCGTCCGTGACAACGAACTCATTACCCGCAACTACCTGACGCTCCACTCCGACAACCCCAACGGCGGCAACGTTACGGTCCACCTGAAGGACATGCGGGGCATGTGGAAAATCGTCAGCATTGTAGAGGCCCCAGTTGAATAGATAGTTGTAAAGGTATAGAGTCGTATAGTTGTAGAGTTGGCTGACGCGAGAGCCGTTCGTGCGTCAGCCAACTCTACAACTTTATGACTTTGTACTCTACAACTCCCTTTCCCAGATTGGTTTTGCGGTTGAGTTTCAGTAATTTTGCGACCTGATTTCAAAGGACACCCCTGAGCGAACTCAATGGAACCCTTTGGCTGTTATTGGATTAGTTAACTTACTGTATAAAACAACCTAATGGCTCGCGATTTATTATTCACGAGAAACATCGGTATCGCTGCGCACATCGACGCAGGTAAAACCACGACTACCGAACGTATTCTTTATTACTCTGGCGTCAGCCACAAGATCGGTGAAGTGCACGATGGTGCCGCCACCATGGACTGGATGGAGCAGGAGCAGGAGCGTGGTATCACTATCACCTCAGCCGCCACCACCGTTGACTGGATGTACCGCGACGAAAAATACCACATCAACATCATCGATACCCCCGGCCACGTTGACTTCACGGTTGAAGTGAACCGGTCGTTACGCGTACTTGACGGGCTGGTGTTCCTTTTTAGTGCTGTTGATGGCGTAGAGCCGCAGTCCGAAACCAACTGGCGTCTGGCTAACAACTACAACGTGGCCCGCCTGGGCTTCGTGAACAAAATGGACCGCTCCGGTGCCGACTTCCTGAACGTGTGCAAGCAGGTGAAGGAAATGCTCGGCTCGTATGCCGTACCGCTTCAGTTGCCCATCGGCGAAGAAGATAAATTCAGGGGGGTGGTCGATCTCGTTAACTTCCGCGGTGTTCAGTGGAACGAAGACGACAAGGGCATGACCTTTACGGAGATTCCCATTCCTGATGATATGCTCGAAGAAGCGACCGAATGGCGCGAAAAACTTCTTGAAGCCGTTGCCGAATTCGACGACAAACTGATGGAGAAATACTTCGACGATCCAACCACGATCTCGGAAGACGAAATTCTGGCTGCGTTGCGTAAAGCGACCATCAGCATGAAAATCGTGCCGATGCTCTGCGGTTCGTCGTTTAAGAACAAAGGCGTTCCAATGATGCTTGACTACGTGATGGCCCTGTTGCCCTCGCCGATGGACAAAGAGAGCATCATGGGTACCAATCCTGACACGGGTGAGGAGATTTCGCGGAAGCCATCGTCGTCGGAGCCATTTGCGGCCCTGGCGTTCAAGATTGCTACTGATCCCTACGTAGGCCGTTTATGCTTTGTCCGCTCGTACTCGGGCGTACTGGAGTCAGGCTCGTATGTACTGAACAACCGTTCGGGCAACAAGGAGCGTATCTCTCGTATTTTCCAGATGCATGCCAACAAGCAGAACCAAATTGACCGGCTCGAAGCCGGGGATATCGGGGCTGTGGTTGGTTTCAAAGACATCAAAACCGGCGACACGCTGTCGGACGAGAAGCACCCAATCGTGCTGGAGTCGATGGTATTTCCGGAGCCTGTTATTGGTTACGCTATCGAACCGAAGAAAACCGCCGATCAGGACAACTTCTCGAAAGCTATTGGTAAGCTGATCGAAGAGGACCCAACCCTCAAAGTTGAATCGAACGACGAAACCGGGCAGACCATCATCCGGGGTATGGGTGAGCTTCACCTCGAAATCATCATTGACCGGATGCGTCGCGAGTTCAAGGTAGAGGTAAATCAGGGCGCACCCCAGGTGGCTTACAAAGAGAAGCTGACCAAGAGCGTTGAACACCGTGAGGTATATAAGAAGCAAACGGGTGGTCGCGGTAAGTTTGCCGACATCCTGTTTGAACTCGGACCCCGTAGCGAAGACGAAAACGGTGTTGTGCAACCCGGCCTCGACTTCGTGAATGGTATTGTAGGTGGTGTAATTCCCCGCGAATTCATCCCCGCCATTCAGAAAGGCTTTGACGAGTCGTTGAAGAACGGTCCATTGGCTGGCTTCCCACTCCAGAGCATGAAGGTTCGGTTATTCCACGGCTCGTTCCACGACGTTGACTCCGATTCACTGTCGTTCGAGATGGCCGCCCGTCTGGGCTTCCGCGAGGCTGCCCGTCAGGCCGGTCCGAAACTGCTCGAACCGATCATGGCCGTTGAGGTTCTGACGCCGGAAGAATACACCGGTCCGATCACGGGCGATCTGAACCGTCGTCGGGGTATCATGAAAGGCATGGACACCAAGCAGGGTTCGCAGGTCATCAAGGCTGACGTTCCTCTATCGGAGTTGTTCGGTTACGTAACGGACCTGCGCACGATGTCGTCGGGCCGGGCCACGGCCAACCTGACCTTCGCGCACTACGAAGTGGTACCGCAGAGCCTCTCGGAAGCTGTTGTGGCTAAAGAAAAAGGTGGCAGTAAGTAAGGCATAATTGCCTGAAGATGCTTCCATCGGTCAGCATGACAAATTGAACAGGACGTTCGGGCAACCGGGCGTCCTGTTTTGGCGTATGAACCCCGGCTAATTTTTGCAGTTTTACAGCCGACAAGACAACGGAAGCCGCGATGAACGTTCAATATATTTCTGACCACAAAGGCTGTACCGCCGGAGTATTCATTCCAATTGAAGAGTGAGAGCGGATGTAAAACAAGCCTTGAAGGAGGTGGAGCTCTACAAGAAAGGCAAAATTCAGATGCAAACGTTAGACGATTTTCTGAATGAGTCATAAAATTGTCGCGTCACCTAACTTTAAACGAAAAGCCAAACCGTTGCTCAAAAAGCATGTATCACTGAAAGCCAAACTGGCCATTTTAGGCAAGCAAATAGCTGAAAACCCTACGCAGGGAAATTCGCTCGGCCAAAGCTGCTATGAATCCGACTTGCCATTAAAAGTAAAGGTGCCGGAAAGAGCGGAGGAACGCATATCGTTACCTACGTGGTGACTGAAGACGAGCAGGTCATTTTACTGACCATTTACGACAAAAAAGACAAAGCCGACCTCAACCCCGATGAGTTAGATACGCTGCTGAGTGACTTATCGGAGTGAGATAGCAAACTCCCGGATGTGCCGGACGTAGCCATCGGCAAACTCCTTTTCCTATATAAAATGTAAGTTGCGTAGCGTCTCAAAACTGTTTATCGAGGATAAGCATAATGATAAAACACAATATCTTGAGTAGAAAACCTTTTGCTGTTACAGCATGAATCGTTCTGGGAAACTTTGCCGTG
>Ga0123337_10000918_pt1 | contig 42620 bp, 36 predicted proteins | sample frozenSSSSmetaG_FD_89792 | JGI IMG/M metagenome (GOLD analysis project Ga0123337, IMG submission 89792) | Glacier valley bacterial and archeal communities from Borup Fiord, Nunavut, Canada, to study Microbial Dark Matter (Phase II) -... | ecosystem: Environmental > Aquatic > Freshwater > Ice >... | reverse complement strand
GTTTCGCTAGCTAGCTGCGCGCTTGTGCGCTTAAGGCCTACACTGTATATATAGATCTTTCCTTTCCTCTCTCTTTCCTCTTTTCCTTCTTTTCTCTTTAGATTGAATCTAGCACTTTAGATCTGCATGACTAGCTCTGCGTGACCGTGACAATTAGAATGTAAGACTAATGATGAATAGGGTGAACACAAGAGTTAAGCCGTTGAGGTACGCCCCTCTAGGGACTAGGTAGATTTAGTAAACTAATCGCTAACCCTCTAGTTAGGAGGGTCGCTCTGCCCTATATACATGGTCGCTAAGGGGGCGCGCCCCCAGCGCTCCCCTAGCGTACCCCGCTTAGAACCCCCTAAGGGTTAAGGTCTCCTACCGCGCCCTAATCCTAACAGCATCTTAGATAGTGAATGCCTAGGTTAGAAGGAAAACCAACTGCTTAAAGCTGCCATCTTGCCCTTAGGAGTCGCGCACTTGCAATACCACATGAATATTTACTGTATAAAGGCGTCGATGTTGAGACCGCTAATGCCGTTTGTTGTGTTTGTTGTCTAAAGGTACACTTCGCTAACCTAATGACTGAAATTCGTCGAGTGCAGCATGATAGAGAATCGTTGGTCTGCAAGAAATGTCTCCTTGTGTTTGAAACAATTAACGATTCAATTCTTAGAAGCCTCCTTTGACTTCCGTCAAGTTCTTGCTCTAGTAAGCCAATCGCCGATCATGACCCCTCAGCGAAAATCAGCTAAGGGTATAGTCCGCACTTTCGAGGCTTAGGTTGGGTGGCTTAGACATATGATGAATTAGCTGGGAAGGTGAGAGCGATTGTCCCTCTAAGGCGGCTAAACTTCGGTCCTTACGCGAAAATGACGCGAAAGTTTCGCTGCGCCTCACCCGGCTCACCCTGCTCACCCTGCTCACCCTGCTCACCCACTGCATCACCTTCGCTTCACCCCAAGATCAGTCCTTTAAAGCGGCAAGGGGCTTGAATTCCACGCTATGCCTATTGGCACGATTGAGAGTAATGGCCATAGGAACCTGGAGCTTGTGTATGGCAGAGCGGACGGGATGCCCAATTCTCTCCAGTCTATGGTCGTATGTGACAGTTAGGCACTTGAAAGCATCCATATCCCAAGTTGATGGACTCAGGAATGTGAGAGCAGCAGGGAAAAACTGCTCAGACCATTGAGATTTGACTATTTCATAAGCTTTACCGCTCTGGCTGTTGAGAGTGAGAAATCCGTTCAAGATGCCATAACAGATCAAGCTGAGCTACCACACCCTTCATCAACTCATATCACATAGCAGCAAAGACAGCAAACATAGCCAGAATCCCCTAACAACTCCACAGTCCAGCAAATGTCCACAGCAAAATCCCACCCCTCCCCCAGCATCTCCTCTTTCACACCTTCACCTCTTCTCCCTCCTCCTCTCCCTTCACAGCCTCCCACTCGCCATCTCAAAACCTTTCACCACCTCCACAACCCCACCCCACCCACAGAAAAACTCCACCCTCCTCGTCTCCCTCTCAAACGTCGCCAGCCCCTTCGCCTCCAACCCCTCAACGACCCTCTTCCTCTCCGCCGTCTCTCTCAGTCCCTTGATGAAATCGACTATAAACTCCCTCTGCGCCTCCAACCTCTTCTCCCCCACCCCCACAGACCGAGCGTGCGCGCAGCACGCGCGGAAATACTCCGAGACCGAGAGCTTATCCTGGACCGGCTTCTTGTAGGCATTGAACGACAGCGGCCGCAGTGCGGGTTGCGGCGAGGAGGGCACAGTCGCGGCTGATCCCTGTGAATCGGGGGCATCCGCGCGGCCGGGTGCAGACGTGGCGGCTGGGTCTGGGACGGCTGCGGTTTTGGACTTGGTATTCTCGGCGGCTGCGCCGGCGCTGAGTGGCCGAGCTGGGGCGCACTTATTGTTCTGCACACCGATGTTGGCGAGATTCGGAGACGGGGTGTTGGGCGTCTTTGCGCTCTTGGCTGCTCTCCGCGCCATGCTTGGACGTGCGTTGGACGTCGGCAACGGTGTCTCCTGAGCCTGCTTCTCGGCCATCTGTCTCGAGTTCTGGTCCTCATTCTCATGCTGACCCTGCTTCTCGGCCATCGGTCTCATGTTCTGGTTCGGTGTCTCCATAGTCTGCTTCTCAGCCATCGATCTCGGGTTCTGATTCTCATCCCCATGCTGTTCCTGCTTCTCAATCCAATCCCTCGTACCCGCATCCACCTCATTCCTTGTCTCCACCGCCTCCTCAATCTCCACGCCGCCATCTACCCTTCCTCATCAGCCGCGCTCCTCTCCCCGCCAGCAAAATCGCAAGAACACAGCTCACTCACCCTCACCGCCCCTCGCCATCGCCTTCAACTCCCTCAACTCCCTCCAGATCCTCTCCTCCCCACACCCATTCCTCTCCATCCTCCTCTCCAGCACCTCAATGTCCCGCCGATGCCTCCTCTCCACCGCCGCCAGCCTCTCCGCGATCCCGCGCTCCCGCTCCCGCTTCGCCGCCGCCTCCGCGTCGAACTGCGCCTTCTGCGCGCGGAACTGCTCGAGGAGCGCGGCGTGCTCGCGGCGGAGCTGGTAGGTCGAGAGGAGCTCGGTGGGGGTCGTTGCGGCGTTGGACGTGTGCGGCGGGACTGGGATGCTGTTGGTGGCCATGCTTTGTGCTGGATGAGATGGTGGGGATGATGGGACTGAGATTGAGGACGGGGAAGAATGCTGATGAAGGATGCTGATGAAGGATGGAGGGGAAGGTTATGGTTATGTGGGATTATGCAGGACGTTTCATGAAATAAAGGTCTACCTAGCTGTTCTTCCAAATGGAAGGAGCATCCTGTCCCGTTTGGGAAGGCACAACCTGCACCAGCCGTCCTTGTCACCAACTCAACATAAACAAAAATGAACGAGTTTGCTTCCATGAGCAAGTGGAATTACAAGTCAGGTTTACGATTATTATGATTGTGATTACAATCACTAGAAATGGACTTCACAACGAGGAATGCAGAGAGTAGTTTTGAAATTTGATAGAATTCTAATCCGGACGAAGAAAGAACCCTCTATCATACGTATCACAGCCGAGACATCTCGCAAAATCATGACTTTCATCATGTCGTTCCAGAGCGTGCCCCATCCTCATCTCGTCGTCTCCCGCAAGTTAGAAAAAGAGCAAAAAGCGAGCAAAACAAGCCAACAATTCAGAGCCTCTAATGACCCTCTTAAGTCGGACGATACGATACGACGATACGCAAGAAAAAGCACAGAGAAGATATGGATCCTCCTCCGTGCAACGCAAACGACTCCTTGGCACAGAAACACTTTTTTGCTGTATGCCACAAGATCGCCCCTGAAATGTGTGTTATCCCTTGATTTTCCCTTGAAAATCTTTTCCTCACGGGCCGGGCGAACCAGCTCACCGCTCACAATCACGGCCCTCCTTTTTGAGAGAGACTCCGACACGCTTCAGACAATTGCTTTCGATTAATAAAGAAACTGAGTGTGAATGCGTCGAATACGTGAAATTACCGAATTATAAGTTGATGTGTGTTGTAGGAGGGTATTTAGATGAGGTCGGCAACGTTCATTGGCATCTCCTCGATTTGAGTGCTGTAGAATTGCTCGATCTCGCGCATCATGCGGACATCATCTGCGGTGACGAAGTTGATGGCAACACCCTTACGTCCGAAACGACCACCACGACCGATTCTGTGGATGTAGTTCTCACGGTTGGCTGGGAGATCGTAGTTGATGACCAAGGAGACCTGCTGGACATCGATACCACGGGCCAAAAGATCAGTGGCGATCAGGACACGGGAAGAGCCGGAACGGAACTCCTTCATGATGAGGTCACGCTGGGCCTGGTCCATGTCACCGTGCATGGCAGAGACAGTGAAGTCGCGGGCAGTGAGCTTGTCGGTGAGCCAGTCGACCTTTCTGCGGGTGTTGCAGAAGATGACGGCCTGGGTGATGGTGACGGTCTCGTAGAGATCGGACAGAGTGTCCAACTTCCAGTCCTCCTTCTCGACGGCGATGTAGAACTGCTTGATACCCTCAAGGGTAAGCTCGGCCTTCTTGACCAAGATGCGGACTGGGTCGCGCATGAACTTGGTGGTGACCTCAAGGACATCCTGTGGCATGGTGGCGGACAGGAGAACGACCTGGGTCGACTGGGGGAGGAGCTGGAAGATATCGTAGATCTGCTCAGTGAAACCGCGAGACAGCATCTCATCGGCCTCATCAAGGACGAACATCTTCATGGAGTCGGTCTTCAAGAAGCGACGCTGGATCATGTCCTGGACACGACCTGGAGTACCGACGACAATCTGTGGGCCCTCCTGGAGAGCCTTCATGTCATCACGGACGGAGGTACCACCAATGCAGGCGTGGCACTCAATGTTCATGAAGTCACCGATGGCGACAACGACCTTCTGGATCTGCTGGGCCAACTCACGGGTTGGGGCGAGGATAAGGGCCTGGCACTGCTTGATGTTTGGGTCCAACTTCTGGAGGACAGAGATGGAGAAGGTGGCAGTCTTTCCGGTACCAGACTGGGCCTGGGCAATAACATCGTGACCTGTTTATCCTTTGTTAGATTCGTGATTCGTGATGTGGCAAATGGAGATATGGAAATCCTTACCCTTGATGACTGGCATGATAGCGCGCTGCTGGATAGCAGATGGGCGCTCAAAACCGTATGCGTAGACACCACGGAGAAGCTCAGGCTTCAGGTTCATGGTGTCGAAGGAGTCGACAGTCTCGTCATAGTTGGACTCGATCTGACCTGTTGAGTGTTTGTTAGCAGCTGTTCCGATCTCATCTCATCTCATCTTGCGACGCGATAGCACGGAGAGAATCATCTTACCCTCTGGGATCTCCTCGAGACCCTTGTCGGTAGAAGCCATATTTGCGGTAAAGGCTTTGAAGATCTAGATGACAAGCTGAGCTTGAAATCTAGAAATGCGAAGAAGTTGTTGGGTGAAGGTGGGGGTTTGAAAGCCGGAGGATCTCTTGAGCGAGATGCTGCGACTGTGGTTGTGGGTTTGGTGGTGAAAAGCTAGATTCCAAGGCTCTCGAGATTGAGAGCGGACTGGATCTAGTAGAGTTGTGTTATGTAGGTAGTTGTGTGTGTTTTGATGTTTGTGATGGGAAATTGTGAATGAAGTAGCTTGGGGTTGCTGTTATATGAAGGTTTTTTTTTGCCCATCCACCAGCGTGCGCCACTAGCACTAGGGAGGGAGGAGGCGATGAGGTTAAGCGAGCTAAGGTTAGCACCTCCCCCCTCCCCCCTCCCTACCAGTCCCCTGCAAATTGCTACGATAGGACTACTATAGGACTACTATAGTTTCTATGCATTTCGAAGGGGCAAAACCAGTCTCTCCATTCTCTTTCGCCAATCATTCTCCCACTTGCTGTGGCTTCCATCTCACTGTTCGCCCTTGATTCGTGACAGCTTTCACGGCCTTCTTCACTGCATGTCGGGGACAGCGAGATCACGTGGATGCTTCAGCCACGATCCCAACCATTGCTGGACTGGTCTCTATCACCACTGGGGCATTCTGGAAGCATCAAGATCCTATCAAAACATTATGGCAGGCATGATGCTTCACGATGTCAGATGTCCATACAGAATTCACCTCCTAGCATCTGAGGAGTCCAATTAAGCTTTCATCGCCACTCTGCTCTGCAGGCCTTGCACTCGATGACTGCGCAATGACTCGTCCCTGACTCTTAAAAAGCTTGTTTTGAAGACATATTTATGTATCATGTGAATGTGACAGCCAACACGCCACTACGGGCTGTCATAACATGAAGTCTTGCCAAAAGCAGCCTAGAGTTGCTCATAATGCCTTCTATGCTTGCGTCTCTATGCTTGCTTGCTTTCTTCGTAAACTCAATCCTTATGGTATTTCTGTACACAACGCCAATATGCCTCATGCCTTGCAAACTCCCCCTCCCCTCCCCCAGATCATCCATCTCCAGTCCTGAGTCCTCCATAAACGCCCTGCAGAATGCCTCGCCGTGTCGCCAATTGCCTCTCTCTCCGTGTCATGGTCTTCTCCTCCTCTCCGATCACTTCTCAGCACCACTCTCCGCCTTCTCCCCTCCCCCCCTCCACATCACTTCCTCGCACCCCCCCTCGCCTTCTTCCCCTCCCTCTCCTCCATCTCACTATCCTCCTCCCCCCCCACCGTCCCCCTCTTATTCTTCTTCCCCGCCCCACTCTTACTCGTCGCACTCGTCGGCGTCGCATGTCCACTCTCCCTCTCCCTCACCACGCCCGCCGCGACCGGCGTCGGCGCCCCCGACGGCGTCGTCTGCGCACTCAGGACGCCCGGAGAATCCGCCACGTCGCCGCCGGCGAGCCGGATCGACGACCGGCTGAAGACGCGGTCCGCCTCGCCGACGCCCTGCTTCCTGCGCCCGCCGGCGCCGCTCGACGTCACGCCCTTGATGTAGTTGTCGAAGCCCGTCAGGATGTTGCCGTGCGGCGTGTTCTCCAGGTATTCGCCTTCTTTCTTGTAGATCGCCTCGTCCATCGCGGCCTGTGCTTTGTCAGCCCTCTGAGTCCCTGCTCCAGCGCCTTCTTCCAACTCTCCCCACACAGCCCGCCCAACACCCGTCTTGAAGAAAACAGACCACCTACAATATTCCTCTCCAAGATCCTCTTCCTCACAATCGCCTGCTTCAGATCCGCCGTCAGCTTGTCATGATACGGCATCCCCCTCGTCGGATCATCGTCTGTGCCAATCGCCGTATGCTGTGTCCCCGTCGCCCCCACTGCTCCTGCTCCTCCCGCATTGCCCTGGTTCATCTGCCCCATCGGCAAGGTCGCTGTGCTCGCCGCCGCCATCGTCGTGTGCTTGTCTTGTTACGGGCGCTGTTCGACGTGCTGCTGCGAGTTTGGTTTGGTTTGGTTTGCTTCCCTTTCGAATTGGCCGCTCTAGGCCCACAATCATGAGACAGGTTATACTTCCACAGCAGAAGAGGCGCAGGAATTTGTGAGCAGATGTTTCTGCGGGCGTTGTGACGTGGAAGCGCAGTTCGCGATGCAATGTCCAGAAGCCTCGCTCGCACACACTCGGCTGGGTCGCGGTGGTGGTGGTGGTGGTGCACGGACGTGTTCACAGCCTTGTCGGAAAGTTGAATGTGGCCCGTGCATAGCTTGTTCCATACCGTCACGTGTTGCAATAGGGGTTGCAAAGTCGCCACCAACTCAGGGTCTTGTTCACTCTTTACTCTTCAGTATCTAGCAGAGAAAACATGTGGGAGGTAGTGTAGTGCAAAATTGGCATGATGCTCTGTGAAGTTTCGCTTGCTTGATGTTACTATGCGAAGTCCATAAAGCCGGAAGACAGCATGTATACACTGGATATACAATACAAGCCATCCTTCCAACATCCACCTCTCTCTTTTCCGCCTCAAAGACACATGCCAAGAGTCAAACCCTCAAGCCCCCTTCATTATCCCAATCACCTAAATCAGGGTGCAGACCCCATCACACTCCCCTTCCTCTCTCTCCGCAATAGTATCCTCCATCTCTCCCTTCCCTCCAACTTCCCCCACCACGCCCTCCATCTCTTCCCCTCCCCTACTCTTCTCTGGACTAATACTCTTCAGCTTCAACAACCTGAACTTCTCGATCTTCTCATTCTCATCATCATTCTGATGTTGCTTCGTGGGTCTCCTGGGTTCTGGCGTCATAGCAACATCAGGCTTCTCGTCCTGGACTTCCACAATCATGGTGACTTTCGACTTCTCCGTAGATGTGGGTCTAGCAGTCTCTTCCTCCACGCCAAATTTCATCACAGTGTCGTGGCTATTGCCAATGTCGTGGCTTGTATTGGTCTTCCTCTCGCCATCTGATTTCAAGGCATTCATCAAGAGAACTCTGAGGTCTTCTTCCTCCGCTGTCATAGGCGCCTTCCCATTCTTCAATTCCGTATTGCCCATACCACTACCTTTAACCCCACCGTGATTCCCCGACATGGCAGCCATCAACATATCCTTCAACTCTTCCTCCTCGCTTTTCCGGTTGCTCTTCTGCGCCAGACCCGGACAAGAATTGCTCAGAGAAGCACCCGCCTCCTTGATCCGCTGTCGCCTCCCCCCACTGAATCTGGGCTTATTATCGTCAGCTAATGCTGCTCCATACTCCTTCTCCCTCGAGCTCTCATACTCCAACATCTCGCAACGCGCTCTGACATAATTCTCTCCATCTCTCGAAACAAACACCCGCTGCTTCATTACACGAATCTCCTCCGAACTCTCCGGCAGATCCTGAAATAAATCGTCATCTTCGAGGTCTCTTGCTGGGTTGTCTCTCAGCGCATTAAGCTCCAGAGATGTTGCCAATCTCTCTTGAATATAGAGGAAGGTAACAAAGTCAAGCTTGCGCAGGGCCTCGTCTACATCTTCCTCTAGAAACGGTTGAAGCCATTCTTCAAAGGTGCCGGCGTTGAAGCGGTCGTTGTCGATACATGCCCGAGCAACGTCGAAAAGCTGTCCCTCCCAAATCGATTTCCTTTCCTCATTCTTCGTGATAGAACGAGGTGTGGTGTCTCCTGACAACATGCCTCTTTTCATGTCCCTCATCGGAGTCCCATACTTCTTTATGACAAAGAGTCCTTCATAATTACCTCGGAGTCGCGCCTCATGTAGATCATGCATACAGTCTGTTAAATCCTGTCTGTGGATATAGAGACTTGAAACAGGCTTTACGTCATCTCCAGGAATCTTGATGCCGACAATCAACTCCCTCATCTGACCATCAGCTGCCGCAAGTTCAACCTGACAGAATTCATAGCCGCTTTTACCATCTTGGTGCATGCCCATGCCGAAGCATATAGTCGAGCCTCTGCTGCGGATGGCTTCTGGGTCTGCCAAAATAGCCTCTAGGCAGCCATCACGCATCTGATTCTCGGCATCTCGGTATTCGCTTTTCTTCATGCGCCTGCAGCATTGAGGATCTGGGCTAAAGCGAATCCCAGCTTCGGTGCTTATGAAACCACTGGAGCCAGCAACTATGTTGCTGCTCCCAATGATACGAGGAGTGGTTGGTGCCAGAGGCTCAGGACGCACAAGATGGTCGGTGCGGAGAGTCGGGTACAAAATCAGCTCGTGGATATTGCGGAAATGGGAGTTGAACCTTATGAAGCTCCCTCTGGCTACGAGGTTGTTGCGGCGTTGTGCGAATGGACAGATGCAGATCATCCGATCTGTTGTTGGTGGGAATGCTTTCGGCTTGTAGTTGCTGCCGATTGTTTGGCGGTAGACCATCACATAGTCGCCTGCGAGGTGGTTATGGATCTATAACTGTTAGTCTTGAAGAGGAATGTGCGAGATTGGATACTGAGACATACCGTCTGGTTGTCAAGGTTATAGACATACACCTCTCCCATGCCCGCAAAGTAGGTGGATAACATCTTGATTCCCAGACTCGTGTTTATCTGTCGTTATTATTGCGATCGGTGAGAGAAACCTGGAGTGTGTATCGTATTGGAGTTATGAGACACCTAGAGAGCTGTGGTGGATGCTGGTCTATTTCTCTTTCAATTCAGAACCCAGCAATACCATTGGGCATATTCAGAGTTAGTTGTTCATGAATAGCAGAATATCTCCCTTATCCGTAAAAGTTCTGAAGGTTACCAAGAGTTCTCGAGGTGTAGTTTATAACCTAAATATCAAATTGAGAAAGCACGAGTGAGGTTAAAGTGTCATGGTATTGACTTCCTAATTCGCGTGTCCAGAGGCAGAATCAAATGCAAGAAGGTCATCTTGGTATTTAGCGAACAGACAACAGCAATGGGTGAATCCAGACGCAGCAGTAGTTGAGCTTAACCAGACGGGAATCTGAGGCAGGTGCAGATTGAGATACACCTTCGGCAAGACAACAAAGACGCCAACATCTTGAAGTTTTATGCAAAATGCCAAAGAGTGTCCGACGCAAAGAAGCATAAAAGGCTCACGTAAAAGGTATGGAAAAACGACGAGAAACGTGCCGGAATCCAAAGAATGAAAGCTACTGGATGATATGGAAGTCTCTGGGGTCGTTCTTGCCTGCTTAGCACAAGACAGACCGCAAAAAAGGAAAGAATCAGTAATCATGGAAAGCAATAATCATTTTAAAATAACATATGAAGAGAACGATTGACAACCACTCAGGTTTGAGCTCAGAATGAGCCCTTAATGGAAATAGAGCTGTGTTATCCAAACCTTAGAGCTACTCTTCCTCCATCAAAGTTCCATTGAAGCTGATGATGAAAGCGACAGAGTACACTGAACCGTGTTTATCAAAGTCAAAGTCACGCCAAAGCACAGAGAAGCCTCAATTCAAAGGTATCAATTCCCCATCGTGGCGTATAAAGCACCGCCTCCTCATCCTCCCCAGCCCTATCATACAAAATTCCACAGTTCCCGCTACCCAATGTCATAGGACAGCACGGCACCATAACGCGGTCGCTAAACAACATTGAACATAATGGTATCAAAAAAGTAAACATAAAGACGGCAAAACAATCTGGAACATGCAAGCCTTTGGGCGGGCCATTGCCCAAGAGGAAGTTTAAATCTTAAAGGGTAGAAGACCTTCATGCTCATCAGTCATACCAACCATGAGCATGAAAGTCCAAGTATAGAGAAACTTAGCGCCATTTAGGCTTTTCCTTGCCTCGACTGTCTGTGCTGACCTGACTACTGTTCCTCTGCATCGCTGATGCAGCACCTGCCACCGCCTGGGGACTTTCTCGGCCCGTCACGCTGCTGTCGCGCCGCCCACGAGGCTGGGGTAAGAGGCTTGTCCGCCGATTGTTGGTGGCGAGCGAGCTCATAGGACGAGCTGGCTGAGGCGGCTGAGCCGGCTTAGATGAGGGGCTGCCGAGCTCAGGATTGAGGGATATAGGCTGCATGGATGCACGTCTGGACACGGTTTTGTTCGCGCTTGTAGGTTGTACAGACAGTCGCCTCGAATTTCCAAGATTCGACGATGATGATTGACTTTGAAGATGCCTAGGTCGGGTGGGAGGTGACGATAGAGCATGTTGTGAGTATGGCCCTGGACTGGGCGACGCCATACGATCGCGAAAGGAGAGGGTTTTGGATCGAGAGGGTAATGGTGTGGTAGACGTGGCGTCAGCAATAGGTGATGAAGGAACATCTGGAACAAGCGATCGTCTCAGTGGTATCTTTGAGATACTTGGCGATTTCCCATGTGCCACTTTTGCGTGAGGGCTTGGAGTTGTCAGGCTCAGTGGCTTGAAATTATGTCCAGTAAGGCCATCCTCGGTCTTGACGCTGGAATTCCATCGAGGTCTGTTCGCCATGCTGCTTGAAAACGATAGGCGTGGTATTCTGTTTCCTGTGGGAGTGGCAGATTGCTCCCTCGAAGCTGGGGAAGGAGAGGCTCCTCCAGATTGCTGGCCATAACCAGATGACCGCGCAATGAGACCTTTCCTTGGGAGTCCGCTACCACTAAGTGGAGTTCGTCGTGAACCCGGCTGGGGAAGACCGCTTGTACGCGGTTTGCCGGGTTTACCCGGAGTAGTTGGATCGGTTCCTTGTTGGAGGTTGGACATGATGACTGAGGACGCTGGAGAGCTACCAGGAGTGTCATTGGTACTTCCAGTCGTAGATCTATCATTCGACATTAAGCTTGAAACAGAATCTCGAAGCTGCTGATTCCTCTTGTCCGATTGTAAAGCTTCGAGTATCCTATCGAGATCGTACATCTGTTCTTTGAGAGAATCCCACCTGCTTTGCATCTCGGAATGCAACCGGACAATCTCGCCATTGACTGTAAGACGATCCTGTACTCCCTTTTCGATGATGGAGAGCACTCGCTCGATCGCTGGGCCATAATGAGTCTTTTTAGTCTCATAACTTTCGATCTTCTGTCCCATAGCAGAGGGATTGTTTAGATGTTGGCCGGCGTCGATGGCTTCTCGCAGCTTCGACAGACTCCTTCCAACAGATTCGTACATCTTGCTTGCTTGTCTTCCGGCTCCTCTAAACACCAATACCCAGCGATCCTCGCCCAGCTCTCGTCTCAAAGACTCTGCATCCTTCTCGAGAGATTTCCAACTATTTTCTAACCCATCTCGTCTTGCTTCAAGTTCCTCACATGCCGTGGGAAATGTTTCCTCGGCTCTCCCATGGAAAGCAGACAATCTCATGGGTAGGAAGTCAAGAGATGCCCTCAAAGGTTGCATTCTTGCGAACAGTGCCAGCAGGCTTGAGTCATCCTGTGCGGTGGCGGAGGTGTTGGGAGAATTCGGACTCGTCGGAAATGCAGCTGTTACGCTGAATCGATTCTTCAGGTTGTTCTGCTTCGTAGGCGGCGTCTCTTCCACAATCGTCTCCAAGTCCTTGAGGTCGACACCATCTTCACTGGCCTCTGCAATGAGAGATTTGTGACGTTTCTCCTCCATCTCAAATACCAATCTGCTTAGAATATCCATCTCGTATCCAATGTCTCCCAAGACGACATTCCATAACTCCTCCCACTCTATAGCAACTCCGACTTGGCTCTTGACTTCAGTAAGAGTCCGCCTTATCTTCCCCCATTCATTTAAGATTGATTCTACTTGTGTGACGACCATTGTGAGCTCGCTTGGCGGTACTGCTGAGATATCCGGTCGGTTTTGGAGCTCCTCGATGGCGCTCACGTAAACGTTGATGAGCTCCTCAAAGCGGACGATCGCATGATCGACATCTTCGAGGCCCTCGCGGCCACCTGCCGCAGCCCATTCGACATCGTCATCCGCATCTAAGCCTTCCAGAACCTCAAATGCTTTCGATATCCAACTCCTTATCTGGTCCGCCGCGCTCATCAACGCCCTCGCGGCAGCATGGGATGTGGGTATGGCTGAAACCCGGGTCGCTAATGACCCGGCATCTGGCAGTTGTAACGAGGTGAGTTGAGCTAACTGATTCGCGAAAGATACGCGTGATAATGTGTATATTGAGCCGCTTCGTTGGAGTCCAAAGGGGTTGAAGTATGATTGAACATCGGTAGTAGATAGATCGCTGGGTGCATCGGGCGAATCCTTTGGCATAGGGGGTGGTGGCTCGTCCATCCTTTCAAAGTGTGCTACTTTAGTTGCTGGCATGGCCTTTGTACCATTGCCGTTGACATGTTCTGGCAGTCGATACTTTTGTGCATCCACTCCTTGCACATCGTGTGTACTCATATCAGTCACTTCAAGCCTTGGAGCTGGTGACGGCTCCCTCGTCCTCCCCACTTCCGCGACCTGGTTATCCGCCTCAGCTATGAGTTTAGTAGTAGCTGTCGTGGATGTCGCTGGAGTCGACTGAGAGGCCTTGTCGACTGCTGCTGAATCTTGGAGCGTGAAGCCTGTCTCACTGTTGCCAACAATCTGTGGTGCCGGCCTACCACTCGCAGAACTCCAAGTTCGTCCTCGCCGTTGTATAACAGAGGTTGTCGAGTTCGCTCGATGTGATGAGTCGATTGATCGTATGTGGTCCTGAGGTATTCGTCCAATAGAATCGGTGGTTGCTGCTGGATCGTTCGGTGCCTGTTTCTCCTTCTCCTTGGAATCTCCACCGAACCCGAGAGCTTTCAGCCTCGCCGCCAACCCCGGGGATGGCTTCCGATGCGGTCGCAGAATTGGAGGATTGCTCGACCGGTCGCTCTGTCGAACTGTCGAATTTAGATGAAGCTGGTGTGATTCGGTGGTAACGTTGGATGGAGATGGAGATGGAGATGGAGATGGACCACGGTCGGCTGTGGTTGCATGCGCGGGTTTTAATTCTGAGGATGATGGATGGCGTCGCAGAAGCGGCAGTACTGCAGATCCAATAGTCATGGTTGATTAAGGTACGGGCGCAGACGCAGACAGGCGCAGACGGAGACACAGACGCATTGCTCGACGGGCGGCCAGAACATATAAAACGATTAGAAGTGTTGAAAAGAAGGTCTCATCTGGCAGGGCGATGGATGCTGGACTCGGGCATAGGCATGGGCATAGGCATAGGCATAGGCATAGGGCATGGAGTTCGCAGATGAATTTTAAATGAGATTCTGGCAAACAGGAGGGAGAGGAGCTGGTGTTGCCAATGATGCTGCACGAAGGCTACTGGACATTATTGTGCACAAATTTCTCTGGACACAAGGGGCCACGACATAGAGTATAATATATATACAAGATACATAGATATATATTTATTAAACTACACATATGCATACAGTATATAGATAGAGAGATATACACACATATATATATATATATATCTATATCTATGTAGATAGATATATATAAATTATAATGATCCGGAATGATGATACCCCAGCCAGGGTCGCTGGGTCCCCGTAGATCTCTCGCTCTGCCTTGCATACGGACGCCATGGAACACTAGGGTACAGAAATGGCCTCATATGAAACACCTTGTTAAATTGTTAAGTTTTGGGTTGTTAAGTTTTAAGTTTTAAGTTGTTAAGCCGAGCGAGGAGCATTCTATTATATACTATCTCCGTAGGTATCGTCTGATATTGAGGGATCGAGACTTATATGGCGTCTTGCATACCTCATATATCTCATACATCTCGTATACCTCGCATACCTCATATACCGTAAAGTGTAAGACTTCACATTATTCACATAGCATCTTTTTTAAAAAAAATAAAAAATAAAATAAAACAAAGGAATTAAAAAAAAATACAAAAAAAATAAAAAAAAACTCGCAAGGGAAAGAGGGGGAAAAAGGGGAAAAGGGCTTCATGCTAGTCATCGAACCTCAAGCAACGTCAACCAATGAACGTCGTCGACTAACAGCTTCCCCGACCCGGAATTAATAAGTTATGGTAAGTAGCTATGGGAAGCATTCCTCCGAGTACATCGTGTATCATATTCTCGTCCAGCAATCATACATACAGTACATACATACAAATATAAAAAACATAAAAACAAACACTCTCCATCCTGATGGCAAGCACCATTTGACTCGCTCTTTCGTCGCTTTGTCGCTTTTCTTTCTGTCCATCTCCTGTATATATCCCGCGTAGCATCACCGAAATTACACGACGCGGGGACCTACATACCTACAAACGCCAGCTCACAGTCTCACAGTCTCGGAATCTCACAACCTCCTCCGATGGTCCTACCGCAAACCGCAAACATCAACATGCCAGCTCAAGAAGTCGAGATCCACGAGGAGCACTCCTCGCCATCACCGCTCATGTCGCCCACTCCCGCACTACTACCATCCTTCCCCGAGACGCCCCGTTACTTCTCCAACGCATCGACAACATCCACCTCCTCCTCTTCCACCCGCTCCGCAAGTCTGGGTCCATCTTCCCTCGCAGACTCCCGCTCCCGAGAATCGTCCGCGAGCTTCACCACACGCTCTTCCTCCGGCAGCTACACATCCAGGCAATCAATCGGCGGTCTGCAGCGTCCCAAACGCCGCGGATATGTCCGCCCTCAAGGCACCAACTTCGCCGCCTCGGCCCAGTCCCGCGACTCCGTCATGTCTCTCGGCAGCATCGCCCATCTGCAATACTACTTCGCGCGCACCGGCCTCCTCGACGGCAAAGGCGGCCAGCTAGCCAAGAAGAAGGACGCCAAACGCCAGACCCTCGACCTCTCCAGCCTCGACACTAACTTCCTCTCCCCGACCACCGCCTCCGACAGAGACTCCTCCTACTCCTCCATGCGCAGCAGCCCCGACCTCGCGCCCCAGACCGCTGGCATGCTCGTCGAGAGCCCCATCTCCAACGAACCGGACTCCTACGACTACTCCGACGTCTCCGACGACGACCCCGAGATGCTGCCCCCGACAGTCTCCACCTACAACTATCGCACCAAACCCATCCCGCACCCGCCCACGCTCGCCGAGCTGAAAGACAACCTCAAGAACGCGCTCGAGGAGGCCTCGAAGGCGCTCGCCGAAGCCAAAGCCGCAGCCCCCGAGCCTGCCACTCCTGCAATCGCGCACCTCCGGACGCCCAGTTCCCTAAGCAGCTCCCCGTCGCGAAGACGCTCCGAGTCCGACGCCTCCCTCCTGACAGGCGAGGGCGGCGGCCCGCCGAGCCCGAATCAGGGCTGGTACGAGGTGCAGGGCATGCACATCCTCGACATCATCACCCTCGCAATCCGGGCCGCAAGGCAGTACTACACGGCGCACTCGAACCCGCTGCGGCTGAGCGCGATCAAGTCGGAGCGGAAGATCCGGACGGAGCTGCTGGGCGTGATGGAGGTGCTGCGACGGATGGCGACGAGGAATTTCAGCAAGGGGATGCGGCGCGAGGAGGTGCAGCGGATGGAGGAGTGGGTGATCGGGTGCTGGGACATGCTTGGGAAGGAGGAGGAGCTGGAGAGGCTGGAGCTGGAAGAAAGAAGGTCGTGGACGTGGCTCGACGACTCGCTGTGGAGTGGGCCGGAGCCGAATGTCGCGCGCGAACTGGCGTTCCTAGAGGCTTTAAACCCGTCGCCCGAGCTGCCGTTGCCGGAGTACGCAGCGTCGAATCTGGATGTCGAGCCGCCGGAGCCGTCGGAGTTTCTGAGGGCCCTGCAGAGCGGACTGAGGCTCGTGGAGCTGCACAACGGGATGGTGAAGAAATCCAAGCGGCCCTTCGGCGCGATCCCCGTCTTCCACACGGACACGGCGAAGCCGTACAGGTGTGCGGAGAATCTGCGGTTCTGGATCAAGGCTGCCGAGCTGAGGTGGGAGGTCATTCTTAAGGTGGACGTTATGGGCGTGGTCAATGGGACGGATGGGGATGCGTGGCGGGGGTTCGAGATGGCCGTCTGGACCTGGTGTGGGAAGGTGAGGGAGGAGCTGGGCCAGGATATGAAGACTTGACTTGGGGAGGCGGACGGCGTCGTGCACTGAATACTGAAATTTGCATGTCTGGAGGACGTAGATTGTGTATATGGCATGGGCGGGATGGGAGGAATGACTTGACGAAGTTATGTTTACATGATATTGGAGGGAACTGGTGGAGAAGCGCCGCGCCCACTGCCAAAATCCTGCGCTCGCTTTTTGCCTGGCAGGATGGATATAATTGTGAGAAGTTTGGACATGTATATATTTTCACGGAGGAAGATTGCTAAGTTCGCACGATACCCAAGAGACTGCTCAATTCAACGACCGACTGGTTGATTATCATAATCTTCCTCAAATGACTGTTTCATATGTTACGCTGTGGTATCCCTTTAACGCGCTTTTGCAACTTGCAACCGCTAATTCACCGCCCGCAAAAGAAAATACAAACACGCATCCGTTCCAACGCTGCACGCACCATAGCCCACCCCTCTACTTCTTCCCCCTCTCGGCCTTCAACAACACCTCCCTCATCGCCGCCCTCGCACTCCTACTCCCCCCCAACTTCGGTCCCTTCAGCACCTCCTCGTCCTTCTTCCCCTGCCCCGCCCTCCCCGCCTGCCCAACCTGCTGCACCGGCTTCTTCCTCTGCCGCTCCTCCACCGCATCGAGGAACTCCCTGCGAAACGCCTCCGCAAGCCGGTCATCCGCATCCTCGTCCCTCCCCACCATCGCCGTGTCCACGCTGCTCACAGGCGCCGGCTCGTAGTGCTCCAGCGCGTTCTCCCGCAGCACCTCCTCGACCAACCGGTCGCGCCTGACGTCGTCGCTGTTGCGGCGCTTGCGGCCGCGGAACGGCTTCCCGTCGCGGCCCAGCCGCGGCCTCTTGGCCTCGGGCGCCGCCGCGGAGGTGGGGGAGCCCGAGAGGAGGCGCCGCGCGGCTTCGGTGCGCTGCACGTTGCGCTCGTACGCCTCGGCGCCCAGGTCGATCTCCTGAAGCTTGCCCAGCGTGGCCGGTTGGCGCTGGAGCGGCGCTGAGGGCGCTGCGGCTGTTGGTGCGGCGGCAGCTGCGGTGTGGTGTGGTGGTGGGCTTGTCCTGCTCTGTGCGGCGACAGAGGCGGGGTGGAGACGCTTAGCTAATTCGGAATCTATGTATGCCATCCTTGCTTGATCAGTCTCTGTTCCTCCTCTGCTCCGCCTCCATGCTCTGGCGGGAAGAACGGCGGGGGCGCACTTACATATGCCTATCCACGCCCTCGACGCTCGTCCCCGTCTGGCTCACGAACTTCTTCAGCCCGCCCTCCTGCTCCGCGTCCCCGTCATGCCGCGCATCGCCCGCGACCAGCGCGCCGGCCTGCGGCTGTGCCTCGGAAGCCGCGGGCGACGCGACGCGGAACTCCACGCCGCCGACGCGGTGTTTGCGCAGCTTGCGCAGGCGCAGGAGCTCGGCCACAGCGACGCCACGGGTGTCGGCGGCGTGTTCGGTGTCGCTGGCGGGAGAGGCGAGGCGCGCTGCGGGCAGCGAGGGGGAGGTGGACGAGGGGACGGCGGGAGGCGACGCGGCGCGCTGGCGGTAGATTTTGCGTTTCTTTGATGGCCGGAAGAGGATCGGTGAGTCCATCGCCGGCGGCAATTCTGAAGTATCCGCCATGTTGGTGGTATATGGTGTTGCGAAAGGAGGAGAGTTGCTTGAGGAGCGTGGGGGGCGAATGGGGAGGAGGCGAGGATGTTATACACAGTAAGGCAAAATCTGGGGAAGAGGTCGCTAATCTGGCGCTAGGAGGCGCGTTGGATCTTGAAGGGCCGGGTTAGACGCCAAGATCCTGGTAGATGCACTAGAGGAGGAGGTACGTACCTAGGTACTCTACTCTTTAGTCAGTCCTCAGTCCTGACTCCTCAGTCAATCCTCAGCGCAAATGACGAAGTGTGAATGAACACTGAGGGGAAGGGTTTTTATGTATGATATGTTGTGATACTACTCAAATATTCGCTACATTCATGTTTACTCTCCTCAACTTCTCCATTCTATTTCTGGGTGTAACAACGACACTGTATAACCTGTCTTCGCCGTTTTAACGCCATGACGAAAAGAGTGGGTTCTTACCATGTTATTCTGCTTAGCAGCACACCACAGCATCGAATAGTGACGGTGACGACGAGATGAATTCGCACTAATACGACGTCTTCTTCCGCTAGATCTTCTTCAGAGTCCATGGAGGTGTTGTTCAAGGTGTGTTGCGGTCCGATTGTATTAATGGATCCTGATACCTTTCTGACGTATCCATGTATCCCTTAGGTGTATATTTCCGGTGATAGTCCTCGTTGAATCACCATGGTCGCCGACACTAAGAATGCCATACAGCTATCATACCCAGAAGAAAGCAACTGAGTATAGTCTCACGGGATGGGTCATGAATGTAGCGGGTGAGAAGGTCAGAACAGTTGATATTCCCTCGGATTCTGCTACGCTGGGCGACACCATACTTACGAAGCACCAGATCGAAGGTGAAGCCCAGGGAGAAGAGGGTCCTATTAAGAACTTTGTCAAATACATCAATGCCGGTCCAAAAGAAGCCCATGTGGTGAAGGTCGAAACAAACGAGATACCTCCTGTTGAAGGGGAGAAGGAGTTCGAGATTAGGAGGATACCTCAATAGCTCAACCATGCAAGGGAACGATGCTATTCAGGCCTACAATAGTATCAGTGTCCTGCAGTCACTCGGAACTCGGAGTTGTCCAGGAGAGGAATGAGGCTAATGACAGATTATGAGAAAAATCGGATTTTGAAATGACCATCTTCCAAGAGCATCTCTTCGTGACACAATATTGCACAGGAACCCACAAAAAAATTGAAAACCGTCACTGACGTCGACGAATCTATCTGCTCAATTAGGCTCGGCAATGAAGTCAACATGGCATGACATTCACAGCGCTTCAATCCCATCTGGTATCAGTCTCGTATGGGGCTAGGAGATACGCGGCCTTCGAAGCAGACGCCGATTGAGATTAGCATGATCTGCATCCAAGATTCCAAAGTGGAGGACGGAGAGATAGCATGGCTGGTTCTAGGAGTGCAGGCCTAGCCACTCGACTAAAAGCATCGATGTTGATAGGACGGGCCCTCTCAGCTTTTATGTCCCAACAGCACCTGAATACGAAGCATTCTGGAAGCAATTTCGAGGCCGCCCTGCCCTGGCCACTAAAAGAAGAAGAAGAAGAAGAAGAAGAAGAAGAAGAAGAAGAAGAAAAAGAAAAGTTCCAACTGATACAGCATGAAAGGAATCCGCACACATCATCAACAACAGAAAATATGGCAGTTGATGCTTCGAGACTTCGCTTCGGCGACCTGTTTGGGAGTTCGGCGACCTGTGGCGTAGTCTTGAGACCTTAGGCGCCGTCGGCCAAAATAACAAAAGCTTAGCCTAGCAGTCAACTTGCGCAAGTTAAGATAGGTACCATCCTGACTCTCCACAGTAGAAGATTGGATAGTTGATGATGGTCCATCCACTCATAGATCATGTCTCATTGGCTGCACGGCGTTTGCAAAAGCAAATCCCTTTCTTTCCTCCTCGTGACTTTGGTGACTTGGTGGCTACGATGGAAGAAAGTTCCATCCTTCCACGGAACTTTCTTCCACGCCGTCCGCCGTCCCGGTTGCTCCCGTCCACGTTGCACCCATGCAATCACAGCTGCGGCGGGATATCTCGGAACCAGCCCTACAGTCACGACGTCACGTTGCCAAGATTGGCTCCCAGCTACGACAGACGCGGACAGACGCCGACAGAACCACAGTAATGGGTCGCATTATTCGTGTCTCTGCGCGCCTACGACCTTTGACTCGGCGACAGCAAGGTGAAGCCAGGGTAAACATTCTCATCTCCACATTATTCCCGATTGTGTATCCTGCATTCCTTCGCATGCTCCTGCCTCTTTTTCCGCGGTGGCCATTGGGGACTTTGGATATAAAGTCGCCATGTTCGTCACCAGGTAGGCTCTTGTAGGTCTTCTCTTACCATACCGTTCACGGTTCTTCACACTCATCTGCTACTTCTAAACTCTCTATTGTCTTGAGATCAAGTGTGCAAAGACTTGCATACTCTACTTACATAGATACATTCAACGTTTTCGTTGATATCGTCCAATATGCTCGCAAGCAGAGCACCAATGCTGGCAGCCTCCTCAGGGGCCGTCGTCCCACAAGTGGCCATGGCAGCCGCGAGGCTCTCACACATGCCTCTGCGCACTTTCAGCGCTTCTGCCCAAGCCCGCCCATCGGTGGCATCTCATACCCAGACCCGCCAGCTGAGTCTGGAACACAGACCTCAGATCAAGGCCACCCCATTACACGCTGGCAAGCCGATTCTGCTGAGCCAGCCGCTGTCGAAACGCCAGTTCAGCGCTACCGCGAGACCGCAGCTGAAGGAGAAGTTCTTCCCCGAGCCGGAAAATAAGTCTCTCATCCGCACGACGAAGGCGGCTTGGGAGCATCCTGGGTAAGCCACATCCCATCCATACGAGTCTTGGCATCCAGAGATTGTCAACTAACATGCCGCAGCTACACCGAGGCGCAGATGATCAAGAATGTCCGCTTCGAGCACCGCCAGCCCGAAGACTTCTCCGACCGCTTCGCCCTCGGCATAATGCGCATGCTGCGCAAGGGTGCCGACTTCCTCACCGGCTACAGCCACGACGCCGACGTCGCCACTGGTGCCAAGCCTTACAAGATGTCCGAGCGCAAATGGCTCATCCGCTTCATCTTCCTCGAGTCCGTCGCCGCCGTCCCCGGCATGGTGGGCGGGATGCTGCGCCACCTGCACTCCCTGCGCCGCATGAGGCGCGACAACGGCTGGATTGAGTCCTTGCTCGAGGAGGCCTACAACGAGCGCATGCACCTGCTCACCTTCCTCAAGATGGCCGAGCCGGGCTGGTTCATGCGCTTCATGTGCCTGGGCGCGCAGGGCGTGTTCTTCAACAGCATGTTCATCTCGTACCTGATCTCGCCGCGCACGGCGCATCGCTTCGTCGGATACCTCGAGGAGGAGGCCGTCTTGACGTACAGTCTGGTGCTGCAGGATATCGAGAACGGATTGCTGCCGAAGTGGGAGAAGCTGCAGGCGCCTGATATCGCCATCGATTACTGGAAGATGCCAGAGGGCAAGCGCACGATTAAGGATCTGATCCTGTATATCCGCGCCGATGAGGCAAAGCATAGGGAGGTCAACCATACGTTGTCGAACTTGGTCCAATCATTAGATCCGAATCCCTTCGTCAGCGAGTATAAGGATAACACCAAGCCGCATCCCGGCAAGGGCATTGCGGATCGCGAGTATAAGGGAATCGGATGGGATAGACACGAGGTCGTATAAGCCCGCGAATCGAATCGAATGGCGTTTGTGTTTTTTTAAAGCAGAATAGCGCTGGGTGCTTTCAGCGCGCATATTATTGACGAAAATAAGATAGAGAGGAGGACTTTACGGGTACCGCCGCTTTTCATGATACCCAACTATGGCGTTCTTTTTATTTGGTAGTATTTGAAAGAAAGACGACGAAGAAGAAGAAGAAGAGTAGAAGAAGAACAATAGAGGGATAGAAGTAGACATTAGAATTGGGAATTAGATGTAATTAATCTAATTGTTCAACTGGAGGAGCTTCGCCCACTGTATCGTGCCTTCCTTGCTTAGAGCCTATAGGTAAAGGAAGCTTCCATGTTTACCATCAAGTATCGTGGGGACACTCTACAGGGAAACCTCGCATGTCTAACCACGGTGTTTCGTCGGACCGTCTCTGACGAAAACCTTCCATGTCTAGGTAACCACGAACTTTCGTCGGACGCCGCCGCTACCTTCAGATGGGCCTTCTATATTAACGCATAGAATAGCGGAAGGGCAGAATGCCCAACGCCAACCTGTAGCATAGCATTAGCGAAGGGCATTCTCTAGAAGGCATCTTCTCGCTCCGTTCAGTCAAGAGCGAAGAAAATCTGAATTCAGATTCCGCCTTCTGCTCAAACGCAGCACAAATAGAGCCTCGCCGAAACGTAACTTGTGTCCATGTTTTCCCTCTGCGACGCCCAAGTCGACTTCTGAATTTGTGATCGCTAGGATCTCGCCCCTCACCAATATCCATCCATTTCGTAATAAACATTGCATTACCCGCCTTTCCATAGCTCTTGAAGTCAATTCGGAACTCGGTGTAGCAATAGTCGCAACATAGAGTGCCCTGTCTATTCTCATATCCTTCGATTTCATCCGCATACGGAATCTGGATCCCATGCTTGTACATACCCGTCATTGTCCAGAATCGGATATGAGCACAAATATCAACGTGGCCATAGCTTGGAAGAGGCAATTTTCGAAAGGATGGAACCATAAACATCCTTTGCGCGCGCACGAGGAGCGAGCCATCCTGGATCCGAACTGCCGCTGTACGCTGTTCCCCGAATCTCAACCACGCAGTGTTTCTCGCTGGGCCGGAGGATAGTAGACTCAGAAACCTGCTGGCTTCATGGCCTTGTCTGTGAGCTTTCATCGCCATACGAAAAATCGTCGAGGAGAACTCCAAGTGGATGTTCCTGTCAACCTCATTTCCCAAGTCCTCCATCCAGCATGCCGCCAAAGGTTTATTGATTGAGGAATATATTCCAAGTGCCCGATGGTGTTCGGCGGATGACATGGGATGGAGTTTATGGCAATGTGGACAGACGATGTGAGTTGGTAGGTCTCGCTCCAGAAGTCGAAGAAAACGGTCTATTACCGAGTAGTCAGCCTCTTTGAAAGACGCCGGACCCTGCATCTCTAGGCATTGATACAGGTAATAACAGGAGAGGCGTAAGCTTGCTGTCGACTCGAGCGGGAGGTGGCTTGCGATGAGGAGGATGAGTTCAGATGGAAGCCTGTGGATCAGGGATTCTGGTACGATGGGCCGGGCCTTGGTACGATGACGCCCAAATAACCCAAAGAACCCAAGAGACCCATATAAAGCGAAGAGGCATAGGACCATATCGATTTCGGAGCAGAGTTTGTTTGAGCCTTAACTGACGACGAAAAGCTGAAGATGAAGATGAAGATGAAGATGAAGATGAAGATGAAGATGAAGAAATATCAGAAACGTAATTTATAGTTTAGACCATCATAGTCAATGAACCATGGCTAGCCAAGCGAAACGTCGTGATTTATGTTTCGGATGTGATGAGGCCCAAATAACATTTGCACGAGGACAACGAGCAAGAAGAAGGTTTAACTGGCTCCATGATCTAGAGCTTGCGGTAGGGTTCAAGTGGCACATCACAGCCCTTTCCACGCCAACTTCCCCAAATGGTCCGTCTTCTTCCTGCTCAGCTTCACACATCCCAACAATCTCAAATCCGCCAATGCCCTATAAAACAGCACTAGTGCCGCTCTCTCATCCTTTTCCTCCCCTTCCTCTCCCCCAACAATCGTATAAAACGCCGACCAGAGGTCAAAAACGTTGATCAAGCCCCCAGTCTCCAGATAAAGTTGATATAGAATCGCCGTCGGTGGCTGTGTGGAGCTTAACCCCCCGCTAGAAGCCCGACAGCATGAGCAACCCAAATAATCATGCGGAGCGGACAAAGCGCGCTCGATGGCGTGACGCGGCCGCGGCGTGAAGACTTCCTGATAGGGGGATCTGGAATCGTAGAGCCAGATTTCGTGGGCGAAGATGTCCATTGGAGAATCGAAGGTAAAATAACTCTCAAGAGTCTCTGTAAGGGCATCGATGATTTTGGTGAAAGCTGCATCTTGGCTCGAAAGGATGGCTTCGCGTTTGCTTAGCTGAACCTTTTGCGCGACGACGGTTGTGCGGAGGGTTTGAGCTTGCACGTTGTATCGGCTCTGAAGTGGCTTGCCGGATTTTTCTGCTTCTTCGATCAAAGAAGTAGTTTCACGCTCGAAATTGATAAGCGCAGCGGAGAATTCTTCGGCTCCGCTTGAGAGAGTCGAATGGCCTCCGTAGTTCGTCTTTGTTAAAGCTAATTTCATGGCGTTGAGTAGATCCAAGGCCTCTGTCGGCGATACACGTTTACAAGCAGCGATGAGCTCCTGAATTATGTCGGATGTGTTGAGCGTGCCGGCGAAGAATTTGATATATATTTCCATAGGATCATCAGTAGGATGTGATATAACCGAGACGAGTGAAGCATTGAGCACGTCTAGTGTTGTCAAGCTCTCATCCATGAACTGTTCTTTTGATTGGAGTTGTTTAAATATGAGTTCCAGCAAGTCTTCGTCGGAATCCATCCATCGTCGGGCTTCTTCTGTCTCGCCAGCTTCAACGAGAAGTTCTATCATTTTCTTGAAGGATGGGAGCATACGGAGTGCTTCCATGTGCTCTGGCTGGATCAAGGGTTTCACAATTGACTCTAGATCTTTAGGATTCGCCAGAAAGATACTGAGAGGGTTTGCGTAGAAGTGTGTCATGTATGCGTACTACGATAGTCAGCGAATAGTTATGGACGAGTACAGAGAAACATTTTTACCTTCAAAGAAGCGATGAACGTCTGCAAGCTCTGAACATGGTCATGCTGTCGCTCAAGCAATGCCGTAACGAAGGATGCTCCAAGACGCAGTCGCATATTTGATCCCGCGACGATACTCTGGAAGATTGTTCCAAGAGTCTTCGATGTCTGCTCCACATCGAATTGAGCGCCCTGCAGACATAATGTAGCAGAGTGTGGGAATCTCTCGTGGAATAGCTCTAAGGAAGTTGCGATGCCGAACAAGGTAACAAAAGGAATGCGGCTAATCCATGATCTGAAACAATAAGTATTAACGGTGTAGGTAATGAGCATAACTCACTTGAAAAGTAGTATCAGCTCTGTCAGTAAAACACTATCGAAAGCTTCGCTATCTTGGAAAGCAACCACAACCTGTCTATTTTTGGACGAATTCAGATAATTCCGAAGGATCTGGAGGTCATAATTGAGTAGTTTTTGGCCCTATTTTGACTCAGTACACTGTGTCACAAAATATCCGCACAGTAACTCACATCTGGCGCAGAGCCCGTCAATCGTTCATCTTCATCATCATAATCTTGGTTCGTGGCATCCCGAATCAACTTTTTAAGGACTGTTTTGAGATTGCTTGCATCTCCAGAGCGGAATGTCACCACAAGAGCATCTGTCTCACTGCGAATCCGATCCGCAAGCTGAGTGAATAAGAGCTCTTGCGAGGCTATATTCGGTCCAGTAACGATCAGAGCAGTTGGAATCTTCTCCTTGTCCCTGTTCTTTCTTTAGCGTCTTTATATAAGTAATATGCGATATTTTCTCACGTTTCAGCAATGCCTTGATCTAGAAACTTTGTGACTTCAGACAAAGTCTTTTCATTCGCATCGCCGAGAATGGACTGTAAACTCGTTAATAGGAGCAAAACAATAGAGCGGCAGCAGATGTACCTGGATCCGTTGATCTACACTAGCCCAGGCCTCTTCATAGAGACGCTGGCGCAGTAATACACATTCTGCGCCCTCAACACCGTTAAATAGGGTTGGAAAGTAGAGCGTAGAGCCGTCTTCTGTTACGTCTTTGGCAGTTGCTTTGATACTTGGCTTGGAAACTTTACGGCGCTTAGAATGCCTCCGTTCCTCGTGATCTTGGCCAACAGTAGGTGCAAAAACATAAGCAGTCTGTTCGTTACATTATTAGACTGATCTATTCAATAAAGCAGAGAGCATAATTACCTGATGCTGGGTGCTATCAAGAGCAGGTTGGTGGTTGGCGTCTGGAAACATTTGATATGTCATGCGTAGTTAGTTGATGGACCACGGGAGACGCGTTGAGATCATCGATATCGATGTCGCGTAGAGTGTGGCCAGTGCATGTCAAATAATTTTTGGACGTCAGTTCGCAACAACCACATTTGCGAGCCCGAACCTCTCACCACAGGACTTATGCCGCCCTTACGACCCTCCCTTTCAGCGCTTAGCAGAGGATATGTGTGTCCGTCGTGCATAACAAAGCTCCAGCATCCACGGATATTTCCTTCCTTCACTCGATCTGTTTCTTCAAAACGGACCAAGCAAGAGAAGGCAGCCCAACACCGTCCAAAAACGACGACGGAAATCCCAAACGATACAGTCAAAGTCAATATTTTTGAACAAGCGCAAGATGGACGTCTGGAGCTGCTAGACGAGAATGCAGACGAAAAAATCTACGAGTCACTCGATTCGAAACAAAAAGAGCTCGAGGAAGTGTTAGCCAAATTATCGACTACGCCTGCAAAGGGCGCTCCCAACGGAACTATACAAGAAAAACTACAATTTATCGACTCTTTACGTCAAGCGCTGGGACCTGGCTTGGGAACAGGGTCACAAGAACAAGATTACTCTCGCAATGAAGGAGATATCGGGCGAGGGCGCAGGGAGCAAAAAGCCAAACTCGCCACTCAAGAACAACATAAGCTCGATGTTGCGATACCACGGATCACTTTTCCAAGAGAAGGACAGGCCTACATATCCCGTCTGAACGAAGCACTCGATAAAGCTGTTGCAGCTCCGTCGAAACATCGCAAGGAATTATGGAGGTGGTATTCGCTGAGTCGAAAGACGCTTGCCGCAGCTTGGGGCCAGATACCAGCGACAACCTGGAAACTGCTTTGGGACGAATTCTCAGCCGAATCATTAGATAATCCGGATCGGATGGCGCATATCATATTATTGGCAGGCGATATGGAGGCTGCCAATGTACCCCTCAACGCCCAGCAAACGTTGCTTCATACTGAAGCTTTGTTCGTGGATGGGCATCAAGAACACGCTCTGACCCAGTGGGAATCTGCTCGGCCTTCCTTGGCATTGGTGGATGCGACAGCTACCGCGTACTGGGCTTTGGGAGTTCGGATGTTGGCCCAACTGAAACAGCCCGCCAGAGCACAAGAGGCAGCGGACATGCTGCTGAACAATTTGAAGGCCGTGAAGGAGAGCAGAGCCCTCATCCCTCTTATCAGAGCTTGGTCCGAATACTCTGATAAGACTGCCATCCAAATAGCCTGGGCGATCTATGTCCGCTTTAAATTCTGGATGGGAGCCAGCATGGAAATGCAAGATTATGATGACGTTGCTGGCATATTTCTGGCCGCCCAACGTACAGATCTTGCATTGGCCGTTTTCAGAGATATGATGTTAACTGGAGATCCATTGGCTAAGCAGTACGACTCAATTACTCTGTATCAGCGCTTAGTCGGGATAAAAAGCACAAAAGCCTTAAAATCTTTTGAGCTTAGCCCTGAGGAGACAAATTGGATCTCGAGCGAACATCTCACCATTCTACCAGGAAAGTTCAGCAACAAATTCTTTTTCGGAAGTTGGATCAAAAAGCTTGTTGGAGATGGCGAAATAGACTGGGCTGCACAAGTTGTAGAATTAATGTCATCGCGCGGAATACGTCCTGATGCAACGTATTTGAATGGCATCGTTGGCGCTTGGTTCCGGACAGGCACAGCTGAGAACCAAGAGAAAGGAACGGCGATGGCATGGAAGATGATATCAGCACGCCTTGAGTTTGTTCGGCAGCGGTCCCAGCGTTCTCGATTGAACTTCGAAGGTCCTGTGCGAGCTAATTATGGCCAGCCTGGGAAAGATGACTTTATACGGCCATCGTCAATTAAAGTCTCTGCTCAGGCCACACTAGAAACCTTCTCCGTCCTCATCCAACACTATCAGCAACTCGATCAGAAAGAACGTGTTCAAGAACTCATTGGCACTATCAAAGCTGCGGAGATAAAACCCAACACTGCTTTCTTGAACAATCTCATTGAGCTTGGGACAGCCATTCATCATCGCCCTTGGGTCTGGAGCCTTTATATGCGCTTCGTACAACAGGAGAACGTGAGAGCCAGCCAGTATACCTTCGCATTGCTATGGAAGAGCATGAAAGATCACGTGGATCCCCTGATCAACCGCACCAAAGCTGGGTTTCCGTCACCAAGAATTTTGTTCTCTGAAATGGTGATGTCTCCAACTTGGAATTCTGAAAAGATGGCAAGGGAATTGTATGATCAAATTATCCTTTGTTTTGGGTTGGCAGATGATCAGATAGGGACGGCAGTGGCGTTAAGGGCTATGCAAAATTTTTATGGTTTGTTTCCAAACGAAGCTACCGTTCGTAGTGTAGTGTTGCAGCTCGCCAAGGCGGGCGTGAGGAACGTTGCTGGCTTTAGGCCTCGCAGACTGAATCTGAACAAGGATACACAGAGGAGGATTAGTGATATCGGCAAGGTCATGAAGACGTTGAAGGAAGAGAGGACCAAGGTGCTACAAGAGAGCGGCGTGGACATTGACAAAATGAGTCCCGAAGATGAAGCTGAGGAGTCACTTAAGCTCCTGATAAATCTGCTAAAGTTTGCAATGGAGACGAGAATCAAATCAAGCGATCAACTCAGCATGGAAGCTGGCGTTGGTGGGATTGATTATCTTGTTAGATCTGCTGCAAAGGAGATGGGTGTTTCTGAGAACTTGCCTTGGGCGCCATAGCTGTATATATGTATAATAGACAATTTAGAACAATGATACCCAGCTATTCCTCATCACAAACGAGTAATTATAATTGTTTCAATCCTTCGAATTGAGATCTGGGATTCTGGATATCATTCTTCGGAGCTCTTATTGACGGTCTGATATACTCTATATAACCAGGTGTTCATTAATCGTGATCTTCCTCAGTCAGACCTGGACATCCCTCCATATCCCTATCTGGATACGTGTATTTGCACCAGAAGCAGTAATTATATTCTTCCCTCAAATAGTTCACAATCCTCTGTAACCTCTCCGCAGGCTCCAAAGCATTGAAGTCATCCAATTCTGGATCCTCCTCTTCCAGATCCTCAACCAATGTGTGTCGTATCTTGTCTTTCCCCAGCGCTCTCTTATCTTCTTCATCCTCATCGGCATCATCATATGTCGGCAATCTGGACAAGCTCTGGTGCAAATCATATCTCATCCTCCGATCCCTCTCTTTCTCCTCTCGCTTCCTCACCAAGCCACGCCAAAGAATATTAATCTGCTTTAACGGCGTCGTGCTGACCGTCCGCTTCTTCGCTGCATCATCTTGTGCCGTCTCTCCACCACGGCTCTGAGCAGCCTCTTCCTCCTCCTTCTCTCCGGACATCCGTTCCGCAACCCTCATCGCACTTCCAAACAACCCCTCCAGTCGCCCCTCCTCCCTCTCCCGTCTCACGCGCTCCCTATACTCACCCTCCTCCGCCTTAACTCTCTTCCCCTCCCGTTCAACCTCCTCTCGAAACCGTCTCTTCTTCTCACTATCCAGCCCAATGCCTCCTCTATCTTCCCTTATACTGATGCCCACTGGCTCCAGTCTCCCTCCTTCCGCTGTCTTTCCGAGCGCAGTGCCTGGCGTAAACCCCATCTTGGCCATCATCGCGAGACCTTTCGACTTCTTTGACGAGGGACCAGACAGGAGAGATGTGGCGAGGGCATCCTCCCGCGCGGCGGCTTCGTCGGCCAGTCGCTCAGCTTTGGGTTTCGTGTAGGCTCGTGCTTCGGATTCGCGGGCCAGGCGAAGGCGACGCTGTGTGTAGGTCTCTGTGATGCGCGAGGGAGTAGGTTCGGCGATTGCCATGGACATATAGTCGTCTTCTTCATCTTCTTCGACTTCAAGCGCTAGCGCTGCTGTCGGCGGTGGTTTGGAGGGCGGCATTTTGTATCAAATATGAGATTCTGCAGACAGAAATTGCTTGAAGAAGTTGGATTGTCTAAAGATACAAGTAATTCTTCTAAGATCCTTTTGACACAATTTCTGAGGTTCTAAAGTTGGGGGCGGCTTCTGCCTGAGAGCGTGATTGTCGAGCTAAGGCACATAACAAATTCCGAATCGCCTCCTGTTTCTCAATATTACTGGCTTGCTTGAATCCTATCTTCAGCTCTTCAACTCGTTATGTCGTCCGGTCAGTAACTAGAATGCGCTGTTTGGCTTTCGATGTTGGCGGCGGTGATGTTGGAGCTACCCCTGCAACCCGCTAACAACCTTTTCCAGCCTAGCCCCGCGATAAAAGCATTGATAAAGATTATTTCGGAACATTTTTCTGTTCCTTTGCTGTGCCTGTTAAAAAACACCACCAACGATGCCTCCCTCCCAGCTCAAGAGGCTCAAGGCCTCTCTTCGAGAGCAGGGCATAGTGGGTCCTCAACAATCAAAGAAGCAGAAGAAGCAAAATGCCCAGAATGGCACGAATAAGGATAAGCGGGTTAACAGGACAGCGGCCCTTGTGGGTATCAGAGAGCAGTTCAACCCCTTTGAAATTAAGACGAGTGCGAGAGGTCCAAAATTTGAAGTGACGAATGCGAGGACGGTGGGAGGAGCGACTGGCTCGAAGAGTGTGAAGGCACGGCCGGGAGTGACGAAGGGGCTGGGCGAGGAAACTGTAAGCATTTGCGAATCTCTATGGCTAGGACGAGACTAACATCTATCACAGCGCCGCCAGACTCTTCTCGTCGAGATGCAACGCCGCAATAAAGTCGGAGGGATCATGGATCGTCGTTTTGGAGAGAATGATCCTTCAATGGCTCCAGAAGACAAGATGCTCGAGCGCTTCACACAGGAAATCCAGCTTCGCCACAAGAACAGTTCTGCATTCGACTTGGAGGATGATGACTACGAAGGTGGTCTCAGTCTGACTCATATGGGGCAGTCGTTGTCACTGGATGGACCTGCTCTCGCCGATGACTTCGCAGAAGACGATTTGATGCTCTCTGATGCCGAAGATCATGCATCCGACGAGGAACGCCAGAAGTTGAAGCGGAGGAGAGGATCACAATCAGATGGTTCGGAAGACGATGAAGAAGGCGGGGAACTCCCAGAACGCAAGAAGACCAAGCAAGAAGTCATGAAGGAAGTCATTGCGAAGTCGAAATTCCACAAATACGAACGTCAACAGGCAAAAGATGACGATGAAGACTTACGAGAGGAGTTGGACAAGGATATGGCCGAAATCCAGGCTCTTCTGCGAGGAGTGCACCGTCCAGCAGCCCCCAAACCAGCGGAAATTGCTGGCATGAACCCTGATAGAGCAGCTCTATTAAATGGCACGGACAAGATCAAGTTCGACAAAGAATATGATCTCCGACTCCGCCAACTAGCTCAAGACAAGAAATCGAAGCCTACAGATCGCTCGAAAACAGATGAAGAGAAGCTTGCGGACGAAGCCAGAAGACTCCAAGATTTGGAAAAACAGAGGTTGCGCCGTATGGAAGGTGAAGCAGATGAGGAGGAAGCAGTCGCAAATAAGAAAGTGGATGGTGTCGGTGCGGACGAAGATGTATATGATGACGAGGACTTTGACGAATTCGGCTTGGGTGCTGGTATTCAAGCTAAACCCAGCCGTCCTTCAAATGAAGAACTCGGTGTTGAAGATGAAGATGACTTCATCCTCGATGACGACCTGATAGCAAGTGGCTCAGATATTGATGTCTCCGAAGACGAAAGTGCTTCTGAAGCCGGAGATGATGATGAGCTCGCAGACGATTTCCTTGATGGGCTCCTTACCGCAGAAGAAGCTAAGAGGCCTGAGTTCTTGACTGGAGCAAATGCGCCAATTCCTGATACCGAACTTCCAACGAATAATGGCGTCAACGGAGATCTTGCATACACCTTTCCATGTCCTCAAACCCACGATGAGTTGCGTGATATCACCTCAAACATTGCCATCCAAGATCTCCCTACCGTTGTGCGGAGGATCAGAGCACTCTATCACCCACAACTGAAGGCTGAGAACAAGAATAAACTTGCCAAGTTCACAGTTGCTCTCGTTGATCACATCTCATATCTCGCGAATCAGCCACAACCTGCTCCATTTGACGTTTTGGAACAAGTCATTCGTCATATCCATTCTCTGACAAAGACAAGTCCAGTTGAGACTGCGAATGCTTTCCGGAAACATCTTGAAGATCTCCAGACATCGCGTGCTTTGGCACCCACTCCTGGAGATCTGGTCCTGCTTACCGCTGTTGGCACTATCTTCCCAACATCTGATCACTTCCATCAGGTTGTTACTCCAGCGATGTTGAGCATTGGCCGTTTCCTGGGCCAGAAGATCCCCCAGAACCTCTCGGACTATGCTACCGGGACATATCTAGCTACACTTGCAGTATCATACCAAGGATTCTCCAAGAGATACGCTCCAGAAGTCACGGGCTTTGTCATGAACACTCTCTGTGCCCTTGCTCCACTCAAGATGTCTAAGGTTCCTGGAAACTTCCCATATCATGAGCCCAAGTCCGATTTCCGTCTCGATTCTGGTTCCGGACAGAGCACAAGGATGCTGACTCTGCTTGACACAATAAGACGAGACCTCTCGCCTGAAGAAGAGACAGAAGTGGAAGCTGCTTTGGTTGAAACAAGCATCAAGCTTTTGGATGCAGCGGCAGATGTCTGGACTGGAAAGTCTGCATTCCCAGAAATCTTCACGCCAGCTTTGAAGGTTGTGAGGCATTTTGGAGGCAAGGCCTGCCGCGAGAAGCTCCCAGAAAGCATCCAGGTATGTTTAATCGCTTTTATCATTCATATTCTCTCCTTTCCTATTTCTATTTTCAAACAGCACGGATGTCAAATTACAATACAGTCTCTTTTTCCATGACTGTTGTTGCGCCGAAGATGTGCTTATATTGAGTTCGCCACCTGATACTTGAGAACCTCTTTCGCAAGGATTTGGAGCTCGTTGAAGGTGACCGAGCAGCAATTCGCCCAGCAATGGGCCAATGATACTGCAATTCTGCTTTCACACGTGGATGCGTGGCCGTTGCCTTGCATACATTTCTATTCAAATACACTTATCTTCAAAGATATGATACGACGGTTACTAATGTTCCCGCCAGGCTTCCGTCACCAAGACAACTTCCAAGCTCACCGTGCTCCTCAACCAAGCCAAGCTATCTCGCCGACCACTAGAACTCCATCACCACAAACCTCTCGCCATCAAGACCTCGATACCTAAATTCGAAGAATCCTTCAATCCCGATAAGCACTACGATCCCGACCATGAGCGCGCCGAAGCCAACAAGCTGCGCGCGGAGCACAAGAAGGAGCGTAAGGGCGCAATTCGCGAGCTCCGCAAGGACGCGAACTTCATCGCAAGAGAGAGCCTTAGAGAGAAGAAGGAGCGTGATGCTGCGTATGAGAAGAAATATAAGAGACTTGTGGCGGAGATTCAGGGAGAGGAGGGACGCGAGTCAAAGCAGTACGAAAGGGAGAAAGAGTGGAGGAAGAAGGGGAAGAAATAGATGTAAATGGAAAGATGTGGGAGATGGAATGCATTATAGGTGTTTGTGGGCGTTAGCAATACCCTGCTCCTGGATAGGAGATTGGATCATGAATGCCAAAGAAATCATCAAGCTCATTCCATGACCAAATCTCTCTTCCGTCTTTCTCATGATGTAAAACACGGCTTGCATTTTCCAGTCTGGCCTCTTGGTAGCTTCTCCTCGGCCTCTTTTCATCGTCGTCTAACCTCGTCTACGACGGTGGATCCTCATGAAATTTTCAAAATCTCCTACTTTCGCAGCACGCACTCACAACTAGTCGATCGGAAGAGCAAAATAGGATAGAACAGCAAAAATATGTAATCTCAACGACATCGGCAGGATTTGAACCTACGCGGCCGAAACCATATGATATCGAGTATGCTCATCCAGAGATGAGGAATTCTAGTCATACCCATTAACCACTCTGGCACGATGCCTTTATTGATGGAGCGTCTCCACTTAGACATCCTCATAACTAGGGCTACGCAGCATGCACCAGCAAAAAAGCTTGAACCCCCATTTGCCGGGATCGAAATGTCAGAAAGGGAAGGAGAGTAGTGGAGAAGAGAAGAGGGGAGAAGCGCAAAACGGCAAAAAGGAGATAAACTCGACATTGGCAGGATTTGAACCTACGCGGCCGAAACCATATGATATCGATGTATCCTGAGGATATCAGGAAGTTCTAGTCATACCCATTAACCACTCTGGCACAATGCCTCTTTTGATGGAGTTGTAATTGGTAATGGAGTCTGTATTGTCGTGACGATAGAAGCGCAAAATTGCAAAAAGGAGATAAACTCGACATTGGCAGGATTTGAACCTACGCGGCCGAAACCATATGATATCGATGAATCCTAAGAAGTTCAGGAAGTTCTAGTCATACCCATTAACCACTCTGGCACAATGCCTGTTTTAATGGAGTTGTGATGGTTAATGGAGTCTGTATTGTCATGACGCTTTGTCTGTGCGTTGTAAAATGTTGCAATAACGAGAATTGTCTGCTGTGTCCTTTAGAGATCGAGTCTCGCTCGTTGCCTTAAAAATCGCGACTTGGCAAAAGTATTAAAGAGGGACGCATGGGTAAAAAGGGCGGAAAAGGTCAAAAAAAGATTAAAAAAAAAAGATAAAAAAAATCAGATGTAATCTGGAAGATATACTCCAGGTGGGTGTCGAACCCACGACTTTCGCATCTCTACGATGAAAGATCATATTAAGCAGCTTGCGCCGCAGAATATAAGAACGACACGCTAACCACTCTAGAAGAGAACAAACGTTAGCATTCAGTATTCTGAAGGCAGTGGGCAGGAAGAACGGGGAGTACTAACGCGTCACTGGAGTTTGTTTGTCTTGTTTGTTTAACTTCGCTGAAGTATTCTATAATTTGTACCGCATTTTCGGCTATTGCCCGCACTACAAAATGGGAAACGGGATCATCAAAATGTCAAGACCATGCCGGATTATGATTTTGAGAGATAAAATTCAATTCAAACCAACTATTTGCAATGATGCTTGAACCGATTGAAGTTTTACAATTTCTTTCACACGATTCGTTTCACAGCAAACTCGAACTCTTAACTGTGTTACTTGCTCCCTCCTTGTCGCTTATCAGGCGGTGAATTTGGCAGAACCTTTATCCAGCTATCTCTCTCAGCCTCGTGTGAAAGCTGCTCTTCCTCCCTCACTACCATATAACTACCGCATATGTAGCTTCCTTATCATGGCAGCCCAGGTCTCGGGGGAGAATCGCATGCTGGCTTTGGGCCTGGGCATCTCAGTCATCGCAGTCCTCGGAGCAATGCGATACATTCTCATCCGCTTCCGAGACTCGATGGAGGTCGAGCAGCCTGCACCCAAACCACAATACATCGACCAGAAGACTGAGGATGCTCTCCAGCCGAGCACATTGGAAAAGCTCGTCGGCAGTCATAACAAGGATATCCAGGGGGTCGCGTCACGAATTGTTCTCGACAGGGCTCTTCACGATGATTATACACTGCAATGCCTGCTCACGGAGGTGACAAGACGAGACGCAGCAAGAAGAGAGAGAGCCTTGCGAGCTCTGCATCTGATCTGCGGTGAAAGTAGCCAAGCCCTCATAATCGAAGACAATCCCATGCTAAGCAGCACGACAGGCGCCTTAAAAGACATCTACATCTCAAGAGTGATCAAGGCGCTCGCCATCGCACTCCGAAACTGCGCCGACGAGAATGACTATCCACCCTACGATAGGGACTTTGATATGTTCGACTTCCGCGATCCAGCTGAGAACGTGGCCTTGGTGACGCTGGAACTCTTGCTCAACGAGCGTGCCGGCGCAGCAAGAGCGCTGGTCAAGACCAACTTTGTGAGGGACTGGCTGGCGAAGCAGAATTGGGGCGATACCGATTTTAACAGACAGATCAACTTCGTGCATCATTTTCGGCAGCACATGCCTGGACGGAGTAACCCTCTCACGCATATCGTTAGTAAGATTGCCGGTCTTAAAGAGGGCGTGGCTCAACTTATTGCCGCGAACCTGATTAATGGATCCGGGATGCTGGGAATTGTCAAGTTCAAGAAAGGATATAGTATTTTTAGGGGTCAGGCAGGATCGCCGAGGACGTCTTGGGTGTATGGGATCCCGCGCGGTGGTAATGAGGATGAGTTGAACGAGGATATCACGTACACTTTCGAGGAGGTGCTCTCGAATGCGAATAACGAGGATCCCGCGGTTGGGGGAGGAAGGAGGCCGATAGAGCAGAGTGCTGAGGAGCGCCGTCTGAGGAGACGCAATAGGGAGGTCATGGTCCTCAACGATGGCTCTCAGCCACTAACGACGAATGATATCATCGATTCCATGTAAGCATCACAAATTTGATAGAAACGATCTCGATGTGCTTATCCTGAACGTCCTCTGTGACCTTTCTGCCCACCATATTCATTTCCTCTCGTGATCAACGGCATTGGGAATTTCGATTTTTGCTATAGCATATGGACCATCATCGTACATATATTCTAGGCTTGATATTTCTCTTATAATATTATAATGTATGTTCACATAAGAGCTGAGACTATCCATTTGTGCTGAATGTATGTAGTAATAGTATCTTACATATTCAGTTACTAACAACGCTGAAATATATTGTATATCTTATATGTATTATATATCATATATGTATTAATATTTGCAATTTCATTAGCCAACTCCACGATTTCACATCCAGAACAGTCCTGGCACAATAATTCTCACAATACACAGTTTTGATGCCAAACTCTTCACTACTTCGTATAGATATTCATAACCTCAGCAGTGTCATTTTTAGGTCTGGCCTTGTCATGCTCAAAGGTGAAGTTGGATGGTGATGCTCCGATTGGCCTGAAGTGCTGCCGTTTTGGCGGTGAGCTGCAGGGGAAAAAGATCGTCAAGGATCGGCTGTGCAGTCTCCTGCATACATACGCTGTGCGAGCTGTCCCCTCTTGTTGAAGGTACCTACCTAGATAGATACCTAAGGTAGGTACTTAGTTGTCAAAGACCTTGCCCTATGGCTTACTGGGCCTGTTGGCTATTGTCTATATTGAAAAACTCTTCAAGATCTGTTACTATCCGGGACCTTGACGTGTATAACGCGTCTGTTTGTATATATCTGTATATACACCTACGGGACGCGGCATAATTCGTCGCTCATCGCTCGTCGCTTTGACACGGCAGCCGATGTTGACCACTCAGCCTGCGACGCGCTCCCCCAAAACAAACGACCCGACAATAATAATAATAAAAGCCTTCACGGAAGGCCACCCGCCCAATGTCGGTCCAAACACCACGCCGCCAGCTCCTACGTCCGCGACCCTCGCTCACGAAGCTCAACGGCGGCATCAACGCCGTCTCGACACCTAATCTCGCCACTGCGTATTTCAACGCTGCCCCGCCAGGCTCCACTACTGGCGGCCTGAGGGTTGCTGGGCTGCTGCCGCGGAAGAGCTCCCTGAGCGCGCTTACCCAGGGCTCGTTGGCTACGATTCCGGATGCGAGTGAGACCTACGGACTGAGTACGGTACTGGACGAGGATTCACCGACGACTGCAAGGGAGGGGAAAATGGCGGCGCATACACCCTCGAGGGGCGATGAGGGGGACGTTGAGGTTGGGGATGTGGTCACCGTCCCCGGAAACATGCATGGAATTGTAAGATTCTTGGGAAATGTCGCAGGAAAGAACGGCGTCTTCGCAGGCGTGGAACTGAGCGAAGAATTTGCTATAAGAGGCAAGAATAATGGCGATGTTGATGGGTAGGTCGTCCAATGAGAAGCGCAACGCAGTCACTAACCCCTATTCAGTGTTTTTTACTTCGAAACATCAATACCTGGCGCAGGCATCTTTCTTCCAGTCGCCAGAGCTATCCGCCGCGGGTCGCCGTCGACATCAGGAAGCTCTTTTCCCCATACGCCTACAACGCCATCTGCTGGCGGCCTTAAGGTCGCTGGTAAGGGATACAGTTATACACCACCGACACCCTCACTTCCGAACAACTTCAGTCAATCCCTAGGACCTGGGAGGGCTCCATCACCACAGTTTAAGAAATCAAGACCATCACTACCAAGACCAGAATCACCTCTACGACGGACACAGGCCCTGACTCCAGGCCCACGACCATCTATGAGCAGCACACCCAAACCAGGTGCACGCTATGCCCCGAGTCCAACACCTTCAAAGTTCGGACAGAGCGTGAGAGGCACACGAGACACTGCAGGAGATCCTCCGAAGAAGCTGGCGTTTACTCCAAGGAATAACCTCAAAGCTAGCGTGGGACCAAGAAGCGCCTCAGCTCTGAGTGGAGCGGTTATGAACTATAGCGATGACGAGACTACCCCTATCGGTGTCGCAAGAACGACCAATAATGAAAGTTTAGGATCCGCTTCATCGTTCAACGCCAAAATGCGACCTGCGGAGACCAGAGCTCGAGAACACGAGGAGGAACTCCAGAGGCTGCGCACACAGCTTGAAGAACGAGATAGGCAATTGAAGGAACAAGCGTCAAGTCTTGCGGAAATGGAGAATAGTCTGGCAGAGGTGCAATCCTTGATGGGTGGCTCAGATGCCGGAGGCAGAACTAGGGGCAGCATTGATGACCGGGACACGTCACAACTACGCGCCATCCTCCGAGAGAAGAACGAAAAGATAGCTATGCTTACATCAGAGTTTGACGCGCATAGAGCAGATTTCAGAAGCACGATTGATACACTAGAGATGGCAAGTAACGAAACCGAGCGTGTCTACGAGAAGCGAGTTGAAGATTTACTTCAAGAGCTTCGAGAATACCAAGAGAGAAGCGACGATGTACACAGTGTCGCAGCGCAGCTGAAGCAGTTAGAGGAGCTTGTCCAAGAATTGGAAGAAGGCTTGGAGGACGCCAGACGGGGAGAATCCGAAGCGCGTGGAGAAGTCGAGTTCTTGCGTGGTGAAGTGGAACGTGGCCGTGCTGAATTGCGTCGTGAACGAGAAAAGGCAGCAGCAGCTCTCGAAGCAGCGCCTCATTCGAATGAGAATTCCTCTGCGTCCAAGGAGGTCGCACAACGAGATGATGAGATCCGCGGCCTTAAAGCCATCATCCACTCACTTAGCCACGACCAAGCTGCTAATGCTGATCCACAAATGACGCCCACGCAGAGGCACGGCAGCTTCAGTCGTGGTCGTCGTGCAAGCCAAGGCATGGAGTCCGCTGAGGACCGTCAAGCACGAGAGGCTCTGGAGCGTGAAGTTACTGAACTCCGTCGCGTGGTGGAGACTAAAAACACCCGCGAGGAGGAACTCGAACGTGAGCTGGAACATTTGCGCAGAGGAAGCGTATCTGGGCCCAACAATCAGCGTGCAAGTGCCATGACAATCGGAAGCAACGGCACTATCACACAAGACAAGCCGCTTCCTAAGGACCCCAGGAGCTCTGTTGGAAGCTGGCGCGATAGACAGCCCGGGTCTCCAGAGGCTCACCGCAGAGGCAACACTCTGGAGACAATGCCTGAGAGCGACACCTACTCGGCGACAACTGATGGCAGCGCTTTGTGGTGCGAGATCTGCGAGACTGGCGGACACGACATTCTCACATGCACTAACATGTTCGGCACGAAAGCGGCGACTAGTAATCCGGATTCTCATCTTGCGATCAATCCAAACCCTCCTGCACAACAACGCAGCGGCAAGGATGTCGTCAGAGAGGGTCTGAAACCATTCTCACCGAAGATGTCCAACGACAACTTCAGACCTGCACCACTATCACCAGCTAAGAAACCAAATGCACCTCCGCCAGTCCGTATCCTTCCAAACCCCTCAGTCGATGGCCCTGTGGCTGGGAAGGAGAGCGGAGTCATCGACGTGAACCGATGGTGTGCACTATGCGAGCGAGATGGCCATGAAAGCGTGGACTGTCCCTTTGAGGATGCGTTCTAATTTGTGATGGATTATTGTGCCAGATATGGGTTTTCTTTGTTTCTTTGCTTCATTCTCGAAGATTGGTATCGATTCATGGCATTGCAGGCAGTGGTGAGTATAACGGTTGTCAGCATTTAGCGTTGCTACGTATGATACCACTGGTGGCTAGGTTGGACTGTATGATATTGCTTATGACGGATGATGAACAGTACTTTGAGGTCGTTATGGCCAGTATATAATGATATATAGATATGCTTTACAAGTTCGGCCCATATTATATGGTTCTTGTCACTTGATGGACCCCTTTGCGCCCTTTGTGGCCTTTGTGGCCTTTGTGCGCTTCGTGCTGCAAACGTGTGCTGGCCCGTGCGCGCGCGAGCTTAACCAGCCGGGCTGACGACTGCGCCAACGACTGACGCTGAGGCTGAGGATCACGTTCTCTGGTACTCTGGTACTTTACATAGGTACATATGAGCTTCCATTCCATCTCTAGGTATTTTATTTACTTTTACTCTGCGCCAGCTATAATTAGAATCCATCCAGATATCTTCAAACCGCCTTCATAGAGCTTCGATCCTTGGGAAACCAATCTCCACCGTAACAGCAGATTGATCCGAACAGTTCAGTTGAGCTTCGAGCTGCTCAAGGTACATTCTTCTTCGAGCCGGATCTACTACGCGCCCAAGCACTGAACATTTTAACTTCTTATAGAGCTCTCTATCACCATGGCGCAATACTTCCTTGATCTAGTTTATACCGTCACGAATTGCATGTCATGTTTCCCGGGCTCACCGAAACTCAAGATCAACAACAGGAGTTTCAAGATCCTGCGATTACTTGGAGAGGTAAGCTTCACCTTCCAATATCTTACGTCGCCATGAGTCCAGCTGACCCGTCCAGGGCGGTTTCTCCTACGTCTACCTCGTCCAAGACACCGCAAACGAAGCCCTCTACGCCCTGAAAAAGATCCGCTGCCCCTTCGGCCAGGAATCCGTCGCGCAAGCCATGAAAGAAGTAGAAGCGTACGCACTCTTCTCCCCGCATCCCAACATCATCCGCGCGATCGACCATTGCATCTCCTCCGACCGCTCCGACCCCAGCGCGAAAACCGTATATATCCTGCTGCCCTACTACCGGCGGGGGAATCTGCAGGACATCATCAATGCGAATCTGGTGAACCATACGAAGTTCCCCGAGAAGAGGCTGATGGTGCTGTTTTTGGGCGTCTGCAGGGCGCTGAAGGCAATGCACGAGTATAGGGTTGATGGGGCGAGGGGGGCTACAAAGAAGGCGAAGAGGTTGAGGGGCGAGGCGCAGGAGGCGGATGAGCAGGCTGAGGAAGCCGCGAGTAGGGGCAGGAGAGGGGGGAAGCAGACGGATGTGGATAGTGAGCAGCAGGAGCCGTTGATGGATGGGGAGGTTACGCAGAGCCAGGAGGGTGTTGCGCCTGGAGAGATCAGGGCGTACGCGCACAGAGATATTAAGCCAGGTAAGCCTCATTTATCCGGGGCGCAGGTGATAAATCTAACATTCCGAAGGCAATATCATGATTGACGATGACGGCATCCAACCTATTCTCATGGATCTCGGCTCCTTACAACCCTCACCAACACCCGTCACGTCCCGCTCTCTCGCCCTCGCCATCCAAGATCAAGCCGCCGAGCACTCCACGATGCCCTACCGCGCCCCCGAACTCTTCGATGTCAAGACCGGCTCCACAATCGACACCAAAGTCGACATCTGGTCTCTCGGCTGCACCCTCTACGCCTGCCTCGTCGGCAAATCACCCTTTGAAATGCGTTCCGACGAGACGGGCGGCAGTCTGAGCATCTGTGTGCTCAGCGGTGACTGGAGATTTCCGGACGAAGGCGCTGGGGGCCAGAAGAAGGGGAAGAATCAGGCGGGGCAGGAGGATGATTCGGGGATCTCGGAGGGGATTAGGGAGATTGTCAGGGCGTGTTTGAAGGTTGAGCCGGCGGAGAGGCCGGATGTGGAGCAGCTGATGGGGATGGTAGAGAGGGTGATTGATGAATTGCCGGAAGATGGACCGTCAAATTGATGACGGGTGTATCTGTGCGTTGGGGGGGGGGGGGGGGGGGGGGGGGGGGGGTTTTTTTCGGATTTGGGGGGGGGGTGGAAAAAGAATGGGGGTTTTTTCCAGGGGGGAAAGGGGGGGCCGGGCTTT